>Ga0265594_1000128_pt1 | contig 61012 bp, 71 predicted proteins | sample saktaG_11_FD_190147 | JGI IMG/M metagenome (GOLD analysis project Ga0265594, IMG submission 190147) | Saline water microbial communities from Sakinaw Lake, British Columbia, Canada - sak_2011_5_24_80m | ecosystem: Environmental > Aquatic > Non-marine Saline and Alkaline > Saline ...
ATCTTATTTTCCTTGGCCCAATTTAAAAACTTTTCTAAATTAGCTAAATTGTCATGAACATCAGAAATAATTGCTATTTTCATATGTTTATTATATTCATAATACCAAGAAACCGCCCCCTTGGCGACTTTTTATTCTTATATAAACACACCCCCCCGGTGCAGGTTAAACCTCCACCGATCCCGTAGAATTCGATTTATTAGCTAATTTTACAAGCTCTACTCCGTTAATAAGCTTCATCGGAGCAGCTGCTTCTCTTGCCATCTTTCTGCCTTCTTTTGTAAATCTGCCAGTGGTAACAAAAACTCCCATCTCTCCCTCTTTAAAATTTTGTTTTCTTAAAGTGTCAGAAAAAGCACGAATATCATGGGGTTCAGCTTTTTCCATATTTTTACATTGAAAAAGAATCCTTTTTCCGTCTTTTAATCCTTTAATGTCAATTTCTTCATCTCCCGGACCATCTGTCACTATAGTTTTATATCCTAAGTTACGATAAATAGCTGCCGTAACTTTTGAAAATTCTATACCGCTTATTTCTTTCCAATCCTCCAATTTCTTATGTTCTTCTAACCATCTTTTAGTTCGCCTTTTTTCTAACCATACTTCGAACCAGTTAAAAAATATTCTAATCCCTATAATACCCACTGCGATAACCCAAAAATACCAGAATAGTTTCGTTGCTTCCCATAACGACTTAATAAGTTCTAAAGATGCAATATTAAACATTACTTAAAAAATCTTAAATTTCTTTCAACTTCGGATCAAATTTTAATTATTTTTTTCTGTTAACCAAGTCATACAATTTTTTAATCCCATTTCCTACCAAATAAGGGATTTGTGGGAGTGAGTGTAATGATGGCTTCATTCGCAATTTTCTCTGGATTGACTTTGTCGACATTCCCAAAATTTTCGTTCAGGGTGCCTTCCTCATTTAAAGTAATGATGTACTGAAACTTTTCGCCGCGATTGGCTAATTTTTCCAAATATTCATAAAGATGAACAAAGTGAGCTTTATCCATTCCGTCGAAGATTCCATCATGTGCTAAAAACCTTGGGCAACGAATTCCTTTTCGTATAGCATGAAATAAGATAGCAAGATCATAGATCAAAGTTCTTCCTTGATTTTTACCCTTTGATAAATCGGCTGGCAAGGATACGCCGATATCAATTTTAGAATCTTTATTTTCACTTGGGGTCAAAGTAAAACTTGAACGATCCTTGTTCTCAACATATATTGCATCGTGAATTTCGAAAAATGTCTGACGGAAGTCAGAGAGGTCTCTTTGTATCTTTTGAAGAAAACTCACGATCTCCGCATATAGTTTCGCCTCCTCTTGTTTAATATCCGCCTCTTCTTTTCTCAAATCCTGATAAAGTTTAATTTTACCGGACAAATCATTAAGTTCTTCACGCTTTTTACTCAATTCCAGATAAGCCTCAGACAAATCTGATATAGCATTTTTTGCTTCAAGAAAACTAAAAAGCTGCGCACGTCTCTCTTCAAGTTCCTTTATCTCAGTTTCCCGCTTCTTATTGGCATCTTCGAGAGCATGAATTTCGGTTTTCAAAAATTCCTTTCTTGATTCAGCAACCTGTTTCCTAAATGCAATAGCTTCCTCAAGAGTTTTCTCAATATTTTGTGCGAGTAAATCATTCAACTCACGATATAGTCTACCAATCTTCCGTACGCTCAAATCATCGCCCAACTTAAAGCTTTCTTTATATGATTCTATCTTCCTTCTGTCGGAAAAATTTTGAAACCACAGTTCTTTGATTTTTAAAGTCAGTTCATTACTCTGATTTTCAACATCTTCATACTGCTCAGCCAATTTAAAGTGTTTGATATTCGCTTCAAGCTTAATTAACTGAGAGCGTAACTTATCTACCTCATTTTCAGCCTGAGAAATATCACGCAATCCATAAGTGTCTTGCACGAGATTTTTTACTTCCTTTATGGCGGGCTCTTTTTTCTTAAGCTCCGATTGTAAATTGAAGTTTTGGTAAAACAGCGCATTATCAATTCCCATAAAAAGTAAGTGATATTGCACTAATTCCATTTCTGGAACTTCCTTTATGTACTTAATCGGATCGGAAAAACTTTCATTTTTTGCTGACTGTTTTTTTATGAAGAAGGGAATTAATTTTCTTAGCCATTTATTAGAATACTTTCCATTATAATCCACATTCTTGAAAATTAGATCACAAAGTACATCTTTAATATCATCTATAGAATTAAAATTAGAAACAGCATCCTTGGGGCCGAAGATAATATTTTTATTTGGTTCCGCAAAAGAACGCTTAATAACATAGATTTTGTCATCAACGGTAAATTCCAACACCACTAAGTACTGTTGTAGTTCATTGTGTACTTTTGCAGATTTAATCAATTTTGTTTCAGAAGAAAGCAAACAATAATCGATTAAATCTAACAATAATGTTTTCCCAACTCCATTTAATGAATTTTTTGTATCCGTGCCCCTTTCTTTTTTAGCAAAAATAAAATTAACACCATTTTTAAACTCAACGGCTGGAAATAATCCTTCTGGTTCCGAATAAAATCTTTCTAAAAACATATTTTTATTTCTTCGCAATCAATTGATACTGTTTCAAATCAATAAGGCCTGATAACCACAGAAAGGTGATAGTATTATAATACTGATCCAGGCCGATTGATTTTAATCGCTTAATATCCTGAAATAGTGTTTCAACGTTATAGCTCCTGTGCTTAAGTAAGCTCAAAATATCCGAACCTACCACAAGAATACTCCTATCAAGTTTTTCGTGTTTGGATGGAATAAGCATGTCTTTAAAATAAACTTATTTTTCCGTGTCAGTCTTTTCAAAAATGGTACAGTCATCAAAGAAAAATAAAACAAAGGCACGTGTGAGGTTGCTATATTCAGCATTATCTTCTTTACCAGGAATAATAAATTGTTTAAATAGCTCTTCTAGAATTTTGGCATTGCTCAGACCGCGATCTTTTAACGCGTTATATCTATTAAACACATGGCTATGGAGGTCACTGTGGATTTCAGAATCCTCCTCCTGTATCCTTCTTTCAATAAGCGAAACTTTCGTATAGGCGTATTTAAAATATTGCCGTACTCGTTCACGATCCTCTTTACTACGAAAATTAATCTCAATCTTTTTATTGAGATTTATATATTCCTTATCAGGCCGATGTTCGCTAACTTGTAGTTGCTGGATTACGCTCTTAAATATTTCATCAATAATTCCGAAGTCTCGTTTGTCCGCCTCCGCCAGTAAATTAAAATTTATATCACGACCGGCTTGAAAATTTTGAGAATTATCGCCACTTTGTTGTTTCTGGTTCATTCTATTAAAAATTTGACCTAAGAAATATTAATGTCGCGCCCGGACTGTAAATTAGTCGAGTCATTACCGCTTTTCTGTTTCTGTTTTAAATTCTTTCCAAACCGATTCTTGAAAAAGAGTTTTTTTAAAAAATATCCGAGAATGCCCGCTAAAAATATTAAAATTGCGACAAGACCCTGATTATTATTAACCCAATCAATGAGTTGCTGTTTCATATAGTTTTATTTTAACAATCTTTTAGATGGTTTGCTATCTAAAGAATATTTAATTTCAGATAAGACTTCGTTGATCTTTTCTTTCCATTCCTCAATCTCCTTCAAAGTCTCTTTCGGCTCTCTGTGTTCTTTCTCCTCTCCTCCGGAGTTAAATCGTAGAGTTTATAAACTAATTGGTCAATTCTTTTTTCTTCTTTTTTCTGCCCTCATGCTATAAGCAACATCTTCTACCGCCACCAATTTACTCTTACTCAAAACCACTTTAATCGCGCGAGGAATATCTTCAAAATAATTAAACATCTCGTCTTGTGGCTTTATCCCTTTCGCCTTATTCGCTTCAAGATGCACATTCCCGCAAGTCCAAAAAGGTATTTGTTCTTTTTTGGAACCAACACGCCCCGGTAAATCGTTAGTAAAAAAGCGGATTGTGATACCTATTGTTTTTTTGTCTTTTTTCATGTTCCCTAATTTATTTTATTAACTCTTCTAAAAATTCGCTGATTTTTGTTTCGGACTTTCCTTTTTTTGCTTTTTTCGGTTTCTCCTTTTTAACTTCTACTTTTTCGACCTTGGTTTTGCTAAATAATGATTTCTGACGATTTTTTATTCTTTCTTCTTTATCAAACTTGGTAATGACTTTTTCAATCTTTTCTAATTCAGCTTTATTTTGCCATTCCCGCCATTGTTTTAAAACAACATTCAATCTTTCTTCTAACCATTCACCAATCTCACCCGATCTGGAGTCAACTTTATCAATGTGCGCTAGAAATATCGGATAATTCAAGTGTCTCAAGTCAATTTCCAAACCTTCGTTTTTCTTGATCTCCCTAATTTTCTCCGCATACAAAATGGACATTTTCATAGAGGCGGATTGCGCTCCTCGTCTCAATTGACTTACGGTCGTCCCTCTTTTAAAAGACCCTGGAGGTAAACTTATTATCGCTAAAATATTGCAATGCTTGGCAATATATTTTCGCAAGAACTCGTCTTGCGAATTTGAAAATACTCCTTCCGGCAGTACCAGACAGATTTTCCCGCCAATTCTGACAGATCGAATTGCTTGTTGTATGGATAATTCATATTCACTAGGAATTCTTTCATATTTGGTATTTTTTTGCTTTTTTAAATCTTCTAGTCCTTCGTCTCGTATTTTTTTTACATTACCATGCTCATATTTACTGCTTCCGGCAGGATTACCGACAACCAAATCCCAATTTTTGCCGTGATAAAATAAACCGTTGTCTTTTTTTATCGGCACCAGATTTAATTCCTCTCCGGTTTTCTTGAAATACAAAGCAAAATAAGTTTTAGCGATAATGTATGGCAAATCCTCAATATCAACTCCCATCACATTTTCCAACTCTAAATTGTTTTGATCAATAGCTGTCGCCAAAAATCCTCCACTTCCACACTCAAAGTCCAAAATTTTCGTGTGTTTGTTCAATTTACCAATCAACCCAAAGACAAAATCAATGACGCATTTCTCAGTAAGATATTGATTAAATTCTTCGCCTTGAAAAGAACGCAAAATTGCCTTGCGGAATTCTTTGGCAATATCGGGGCCAAGCGAACCGATAAAATCATAACGATTAAATAAATCACGAATGGCCTTCTGACCTTGCAAATCTAATTCAGTATAAGGAAAATCACCAGTATATTTTTGTGGATTTAATAAATAGTTATGGATTTGACAAACAACCTCCTTAACAACATCTTTTGTGATTTTCTCTTCTTTTTTGTGGAGTTTAAAAATAGAAATCAACTCATCAAAAAAATCTGTGGTGAAATTTTTTGGCTCCAAAATACGCGCCTTATATTCTTCAATCAAACCATAATAGGATAATAGTTTTTCAAAAGATAAAACTTCAATTTCATCGGTAATAAAATCGGGAATTGGTTTTGAATAATCTATGCTCCATTTGTAAAATTTAATATCTTTTCCTACGGTTGTAGCTAAAATCTTAGGCGGCAGTCCGGATGGGGCAAATTCTGTTTTGTCTATGGGAAAATTTTTGAGATAAACTAATGCCTCTTTAAGCGCGGCTTCGTGACTTTTGTGTTTTGTTTTGGCTTCAACCATAAGCACCGGCTCACCGTTGTGATAATAAACAATATCAATGGAGCCGGCTCGGCCGCCACTCGGCCTGAAAATTGGGACATCGTTTATTTTCACCCGCTCTGCGTCGTGAATCGGATAGCCAAAATTACTTGCCAAAAATGGCAAGATGTCATTTATAATATAAGAATTTTCCGACCTTTTTTCCGGCATAAAAATTAAATTACATCTTTCCTTTCGCCGCGAATAACGGCCTCGGTTTTGGCGATTAAATCCTTTAGCATTTTCTCGGCAGTTTCTATGTTCCTTTTATATTCTGCCTCATCATTATTTTTCTTCGCTTCTATTGCCTTGTCATGATATTTGGACATTTTTTTGTATTCGGATTCAATGTTTTTTTGGACCGCATCAGGAAGAATTGGAATTTTTATTGATTTAATCTCGTCGAAAACTAATTTTGCTGGACCAATTCCAGATTGCAGTCTTTTAATTTGCCCTTGGCCAAAAAAACTTTTTAGAAAAATACCAACATAAAACGGATTTATTTCTTTTAGTCTAATTAAGGCAATAATTTGACTAATATTCATCAATCCCATGTTTCTGTGAATTACCACCACCCTCCCCGTTGAAGCTACTCCTCTTTCTCCTAATAAAATATCGTTTTCATTAACTCTACTTCTTTTAGGATCAAGCCAACTTCCTTTCTTGATATAACTGACACTACGCGAGAAATCTAAGCCCGTATTTACCATATTGGTTGCCTGAATATATACAACCTCGTCTTTCTTTTTTGAGAAAGCTCTTTCACCTCTATTGCCATCAGTTATAACTTTGATAAAACGGCCAAAATCATCATATTCGTGACTGTAAATATGATTGTATAGCTCATCATATTGAGGATGCCAATAACCCGGACTCCATCTGCTTGCTGGTTTTTCTTCCATTATCTCTTTCAAAGTTTTATCCACCCTTACCATCACGATTTCCCGACCTTTTTCATTTGTTGTTGTTTGAACTAAATTTTTCTTGCTCATAGTTTTATTGTAATAATTTTTATAATTATCTTTAATTAAGTTAAAATTTTTCTCATCAAGAGAATCGACTGAAGCGAGAAAAATAGGATAATTTTCTTGCTTCTTTTCTTGATCCTTATATTTTTGTAAAAATAAAATGCTTGTTTTGGCTGTCGTGCCGACATTTTTAAAAGCATCTCGCGGCAAAGAAACAATCGCCTCTACCTTTGTTTTCTCGCTGATAAATTCTCGTACATAATGCGAATTGGAATTGGTTAAAATGCCGTCCGGAATAATAATAGCTATCCACCCTCCGGGTTTCGCCAATTGAATAAAACGCTCTAAAAATAATATCTCAATTGGGAAACTCTTTAGTTTCTCAATTTCTTTAAAAGTGAGAAGATTTTCTATATTGAAATCAATGCCTGAAATTTTTACTTTATGAGAAATCCTTTGTGGAATATATTTTTTGTCTTTCCATATCTCAAATTTTAGCAATGATTCCGAAAGATTTAATAAATGCAAAATCTTTTGGGGCGGAAGCGAGATTTTTTGATGAATTGTTTCTGTGTGTTTGATAACTTTCTCAACTTCTTCGCCAAAAAGAGTATTTAGAGTCTGTCGTTCAATTCTCTGAACTTTCTCCGCCTGCCATATAGCAGTAGCAAGCGTTTTCATTTCATCATACACGCCTAAACCGCCATAAGGCGGATTACCTACGACCGCATCAAATTGCTGGGCGCTTATGTCTTTTTGTTTTAACTTATAGCGATATTTATTTGTGTGCTGTTCCCAGTGAATTCTATCCAACCCGTTCTGGTGAAAGAAGTGTGCTTCTAAATCTTCTTCTTTACCGCCGAATTCTTTTAATAAATTGATTTGCTTCCATTTTTTAACTACCTCTTCGTCAATGTCTAATCCGAAAATATAATCCGTTTTAGTAAGTCCAGTTTCTATAGCGGCCTTTAAAAATACCCCCTCGCCAACGGCCGGATCAATAACTGATGGAAAATGTTTTCGCGATTCCCAACGACCGGATCCTTTCTCTTCTTTGTCTTTCCAAATTTTCAAAATGCTAAAAATAAAATCCGCGATTCTTTGATCGGTGTAGAAAATTCCCAAATCCTGTTTTTTTTGCTTTATTTCTTTTGTCATACTATTGAATAATAAAATGGGTCATCGCAATCATTTCTTCATAAAACTTTAATTCTAATTTATCTCGCAATGCTTTTTGCTCTTTTTCTCGCTTTTTTTCCCCCTCTGCCCGCTCTTTATATACCTGCATATTCAACCTGCCCAATTGTATATCAATATCTTGTATTCGCTTGCGATATTTTTCGCGTTCTGAAAAATCAGAAGAGTTATCCTTTTTTCTCTCAATCTCTTTTTTCTCATTTTCGTATTTTTTAATCCTGTCCTGAGTTCTTAAAGAGTAATCATTATAAAATCGGCTTATTCTTTCTATCTCTCTATCAAAAAGCCGTTCGTTTCTTTTTTGGTATTTTTCCACCACCGGTTTTTCCCATTCTTCCCATGTTTTTAACAATTCATCTTTACTGATGGGAGAATTTTTAATTGAAGTCATAACGTTCTCGCTTTCTACATCAAGTAATTCGTTCCCAATGGCAATATCCAAAACATCAAACTTACCTTTCGTTTTTTCAATAAATACGAGTGGCGCTAAAATTTCCTCTGTTTCAACTCCGGCTACTTTTAATTTCCATAGAAAAACAAATCCTTCCTTACCTTTCGCATTATTTAACTGAGATATTTTACTTCCGTGTTTTGATAAATAAAAAATTAATGATGGTATTGGCTTGGTCTGCAGTTTCAAGTCATCATCAATTATTTTGCGAATAACAGGGTGGTCCTTATGGGCACGGGATATTTTTCCTTCTTCATTATAACGAAGCTCCCGAAAAGCAATAGGAAACTCATATCCGTTTATAGTATAGACAGATTCGTCGTTAGTGGACTTTAATTCATTGCCCAATGTTAATCTACAAAGGCGCAGAAGATCCTTATCAAAGTCAGAAATAACTTGTTTTGTCTCAGCTTTCATTTTTTTAAATAAGGCGGCAACGGATTGATCGGTATTTTCCAATAAGAGATTTCTATATTGTAAAGTAGTTTTAGAAATAACATCTTTTAGACTTTCTTGTAATTCCACAAACGCCTTATCGTATTCTTCGGGACTGCGACAGCTTTGGTAAATTTCAAGTATTCTTTTCTGAAAACCAAGACCGGATTCCAAAGCTCCCAAAATTTCGTCGGAACTACCGAAAAGACCATCAAACAAATTAAGCTTTTCGTTCAATAACTCCAAAACTCGCTTATCTGCGTAATTTTTGGTATTTAAAAAATTTGCAACTACCACTTGATATTTCTGGCCGTAACGATGACACCTGCCAATTCTTTGTTCCACCCTTTGGGGATTCCATGGTAAATCATAATTAATAACAATGTTGCAGAATTGCAGATTTAAACCCTCTCCACCTGCTTCAGTTGTGAGAAAAACCTGACTACTCTCTTTAAAATCGTATATTAAAGCCTGTCGCACGTTTGCATTAAAAGAGCCTTGGGTAGCTGCTTCGGGAAATTCTTTTTTCCATTGGTTGAAAGCCTTCCTTGCTGCGGGAGAGCTATTAGAACCATTAAATTCAGTAAAAGAAATTCCTGCCCGTTTAAGAAGTCGTGATAAGTACTCTTGGGTACGCCTTGACTCTGTAAATACCACTGCTTTCCCCGGCCATTTCTTTTCTTTTGCTTGTTTGAGTAATTGAATAAGAGCGTCAATTAAAGCCCTGCCCTTTGTATTCTCTTTGATTTTTATGGCTAAAGAATGATATTCTTCTAATTCTTCTATTTCTCTTTTGATATCTTCATCGCTAAAAGCGCTATCAATACGCTGTTTTTCTTTTTTCTTTTTTTGCTCTATCCCCTCAAGTTCTGACTCCTCAAATTCTTCTTCTAACCCCTCATCAATTATGGACTCGGGATTTATCTTTTCGGTTGACATCTCTTTTTTTCGTAATTTCAATTCATTTTTTAAATTTTCGCTCAGCTTTTTCAATGTATCAGCTATGGCGAATGAAGAACTTGCCAACAATTTCCTGTAAACAAGAATCATCAAATTTCTTTGTGTTGCCGCAATAGCGGCCACATTTTGGCGCTGTAAATAAGCAGAAACTTTTTCGTATAATTCAACCTCCTCATCGGTCGGAGTAAAATCAAATGTTATTGATGTTCTATCGGTAAATTGTACATATTCTAAAACCTGCTTTCTTAGGGTTCGAGTGATTACTCCTGAAATAGACAATGGGCCGTCTCTTTCTTCTCCACGAATCAATTTCCGTAATTCCTCCAACCTCAATTTAGTAAGTTCTGATTGGTCTTTTATTGGTTGTACAAATTTTGTTTTGAAACTATAAGGAGATCCAAGTAGTTTTTCGTCTATAAAACTTGCTATTCCGTATAGTTCTTCAAGATTATTCTGTAGAGGCGTCGCAGTTAATAAAACCTTCGGCTTGTCTTTAATAATTTCGCGAATATCATATGCCATCTTTGAAGCATCCCTCCCTTTAAATACTCTCCTAAAGCGATGTGCCTCATCAATAACGACTACATTCCACGGTTGTTTTTTAATTAAGCCAAGATGACTATAAATAAAGTGATAGGAAGCAATAAAAACTCCTTCATAAGTAAAGGGAATTTCATTGCCGCTATTCACTTGTGTATTAAAAGAAGGTCCATCCCAGACTTCTGATTCAATACCGAATTTTGACAGCAGTTCATCCTGCCATTGTTTTCGTAATGATGCAGGGGTAATGACCAAAATCCTTCTTTTTCCCTCGGCCCACAATTGAGAAATGATTATCCCTGCCTCTATTGTTTTACCAAGTCCAACTTCATCAGCCAAAATAGCACCACGAGAAAGAGGACTGTTAAACGCATAAAGAGCTGCGTGAATTTGGTATGGATTTAGGTCAATTGTTGATTTTGCCAAAACCGAAGACAATCGATTTAAAGAGCCAGCCATTTTTTGTAAGCTTATTTTTTCTGATAGATACTTCTGTAAAAAAATATTGGGTTTTTCCACCTTTTTACGCATATTTATTTCTCAGCCTGTTTATTGACTGTAACTCCTTTCGAAATTTTTACTCTTCCTATTGGATTTTTGATATCTACATTCTCCAATTCTGCCTCTTGGTTTCCGGACGCTTTAATTTTCATGCCAGTAGTATCTTTCATAGATTCTGCCTGCTGTTCTATATCAATGTTTTCCAATTTAAGCTTCTTACCATCTTTTAAACTAACATCCATTCCATTAACATTTTCTAAGCGCTTTGCCTTTTGTTTAATTTTGACATCTTTAATCTTCATAATTATTTGTAATTTCTTAAATGGCCAGGCAATAATTGATATAATTACCTGAATGATATTCAAAATAAAAGTAATGATTTCCATAGTTATTTTATTAAATCACCAAGCGGAATACTAAGTGCATCCGCTTCTTTTTACTGTTTCATTTGTATTAATAAACCTCCCCCTATCTTAAGAATAATCTTATTTCAGACAGATTTCAAGAAAAAAAACAGGACTAAAGCCCTGTTTTTTAATAAATCTAGTTTTAAGAAAAATATCATTTCAATAAAATCTTTTTAGCTAATCTTTTCCAGAGACCATGGGGCCAGATTAATTTTCTTTCTTCATCGGGAAAACAACCCATTGTTTTTTCATACCCTTCGGGGATAAAAAAGAAATCAGCAAACCGGCCGTAACTTCCGTGCAATTCTGTAGTAATAACTCCTTTTAATTCATCAGCTTCAACCATCGGTTCTCCATCCGGTTCGCAGTATGCCGCTGCCATTACAAATTTGGCAGCACGATTCTCTTTATTTTTCATAAGCTTAAGAATGCCTTCTTCCCCAATTGTTCTGTCAACATAGGCAACAAATGATGCAGGAAAACCATTCAACGATTCAATCCATAAACTATTATCTTCAACAACAACGGGCTTCCCTATTTTATCAGCAGCCCATTTGGCAGAAAATGCAGCAATTTCCCTCACATCCATGCTCTGAATCTCCGGAGTGTCTAATTGCATTTGCTCTAATTCAATTTCATCAGAATTAATTGCATTTTCTGCTATAAGAACCTTCATAGAGTTTTTAGTAATGAGGTATATCTTTTTCATCTTATTTCCTTTTAATCTTTAACGCCCCTATGATTAAGAATAACGGTATTTCTTTCCCGGCAAATTCTTTCATCTTTTTCTCGGCAAGAGTCATGTATTTCGACCTGCGCATCCTCATGTCTCCATCTTGCTTAGTTGCTTTCGTTACTTTCTTTTTTGTTGGAATTTCCATAAATTCATCAATAAAAAAACCTGAACTTAACAGGTATTTAAAATATGTTTGAATTGAGCGATGATACATGTCTGTTTGAATACCGCTTGCCCATAATTTAAACTTTTCCTTAACGGGAGACAAATATTTATAGACTGCTCGTGCAAAATACGTTTTACCGTCCTCTGCTTTTAAAACCGTCCATTCGTCTCCAACAATATTAAAAACGGGATGAGTTATGGAAAGAAGGAAGCGACCGTCCTCTTTTAAGACACGAAAAGCTTCTTTTGTCGCACCTTGAGCATCAGCGATATCCATCAGGCACATATTTGCTATAACAATATCAAAGCTTTTGCTCTTTATACCGTGCAAACTAGAAGCATTACGTAAAAGATACTTTATACCAAAGGGTTTTAGCTTCTCTTTTTTAACAGCAAGGGCAATAAGTTTTTTAGATAAATCAATACTGGTGACTTTAGCGCCCTTTTTAGCGAGTAGTCTTGCGAAATACCCATTACCGCAACCAATTTCCAGAATAGCTTTGCCCTTTATATCTCCAAGCGTTTTAAAAACAACGGGATCGATACCGTGTTGTTGATGCCAAATTCCTTTTTCTCCAACTTCCTTGTCCCACCATTCTGCCATCTTGTCCCATTTATTATCTGACTTTTTTAAATTTTTAGCCATTATTTTTATGAAATATTAATAAAATGCCTCTATCTTTAGAATAATCCTATTTCAGACAGATTTCAAGAAAAAACGGGGTTTAACCCCGTTTTATAATAATCTTTTCCAAAGACCGTAAGTCGGTGGAGGTTTAACCTCAACCGACTATAAAAAAAGGACCACCGTTCGCTTCCTATTAAGTGGTCTTTATTGTCTTGGCCTACATTCCGAGATATTTTGCCGCTGTTGCAGCAAGAATAAACAGAAATGGAACTATATATGCTTGCGGACTCACTTCCCTTTCTTCTTTAGATCTGAAAGGCATTGTAATAACAGCCGCAGCCAAAAAGATTAAGCCGCCTAATCCTACCAAAAAGATGACAGTAGACATAATTAACCTCCTTTTAAAGGGCAATTATCTACGTCTTGTATCCCAGCCGGACAAACTATTATTTCTTTTTTCTCCATCTTTTTTTCAGGATGAAACCCTGCAACTATAATCGTAAAATAATTAGCACAGGTAGTATTGCCCACGGGACAAATAGTACAGGCACTTAATGTATTTCCTATTTTCTCTCCGCTCTCTAGTTTCATTAAATTTTCTTCTGGCTTGCTATATGTGAATTCACCACGATTCCATTTCTCTAATTGAGGTATCATTTTATTTCTCCTTTCTTTTTCTTACAACTTTCAACCAATTATCATTAGCTACCATTTTAGGAACAAGAACTATATTTCTATTTTCTATCTTTACCTCTAAAAAATCTCCTTCCCTAATATCTAATTCTTCTAAAATCTTATGCGGAATTGTCACCTGACTTTTTGCTTTAATGCGCACTATAAGCATTTTATTCCTCCTTTTCTTTATCTAAACCTAATTTCTTTATATTCTCTCGAATGGACCATCGTTCAGTGGCTGAGGGGAAAAACTCATATCCTTAAAATCCTCTTTCGGCTCCCCTATGAGTTTCCCAGTTTTTTTAACCAAAAACTTAAACAACTCATTGGCAATGTCTTCCGGGAAACAATCTGACAAACTTATCGATTTCTGAAAAGATGCAACAATGACTCTATGATTAGTTTCTTTATCTTCAACCACGATCTCAACCATGCTACTCATTTTTATCCTCACTTCCTTTCTTTTTTAATTTAAAGAACAATAATTTAAATAAAAACAATCTTGTTTAAGATTGTTTATAATGACATACATTAAATAAAAGTCAATGACCGACTCTGAAGGTGATATAATATCGACAAAAAACCCCATTCTTATTTAAGAAAAAACCAGAGTTTAACTCTGGTGGCTGGTTGATGAGGTCTGGCTTCAATCAATTTTTATATATTCATTTGTGGAGGTTCATCGGTGGAGGTTTAACCTCCACCGACATTATGAAAGTTTGCGTCCACCTTGCATTCCGTAATGCAAACTTTTCCAAAAGTTGACATTTACTTGACATTCCCGAATGTTAACTTTTTAGGCAATAAAAACTGCCCAGCGATGGGCTTTTTTGTTATTAACCCCTTAATTTGCTTCACCCTACTGCTCGCTATATTTTATAATATAAGGCCAAAACTTAAACTAATAGTCTCACTAAGATAAATCTTCTGAGAATTACTATAAAAAATTTAAGGGCTTGATGTCTGAGATGAAACCTCTATCTCTGGTAGCCGACCGTATTTTTTAAGAATCTCTTTAATTTTATCTTCGGTTATATGTTCCCAACCCAATGACCATCCAATATCCCTTAGAAGTTCTATTAAAAGTTCTGCTCGCTTATTTTTAATTTCATTAACATAATATACTCGTTGCCATTTCACTCTCTCATCTATGGAGATATTATCTTGCTCCCACGGAGGACGAAACATTTCTTTCCCAATTTCCATTAATTCTATTCCTAATAATTTCTCTAAAGAAAATTTAAATTCTACCAATCCCCAATAACCCAATTTTTCGTATAAATTAGCAGATACTTCTAAAAATAAATCAATTAACTTTATTATTTGAACAAAATAAGTTCTCTTAACTTCCTTAATTTTCTCTACTCCCTCTTTTTCAGTTTTTATCTCTTCCAGATAACCTAAGTCCTCTTTGTGATAAATTAAACCAAATTGATTAAGTTCTGTATAACCAATGTCCTGAGTTTCTTTATTGAAAAAAAAACTCGCTATCCCTCCCTGAATAGGTCTTATTTTACCATATTGCAGATAGGGAAATTCCTCGTGGTATCCATTTACCTTGATTGTTTCGCTAATTTGCTTAATCTCTTGAGGAGATTTGTAGGGTTCTATGGGATACAAAGGAGCAATTGATATGGTAGCTTCACCGAAAGGAATCCCTGAGAGTTTGTGGAGCTTGATATAATTATTATATCGCTCCGAGGCAGTGGCATACAAAAGTTCTTTTAATTCTTTTGATTTCTTCCTTCTGTTCCATAACCACTCAATCTGTTCTGCTGGTGCTAATCTTTCCGGCTGAGTAATATCGCCTGTCCTAATGTATATTTTGGTTCTATGACGAATATAATGAGGGGTCATATTACTTTGGGGCACACGAATAATGACAAAAGTTCTGTTTCTAATAGGGTCGCAAACTTGTATTTCTGGGAATACAGGAGGATAAATGTTACTTAATATGATATTGATTACTCTCTCATTAAACCCTTTTTCGTATTTTAACCCCTTTACTGGCAATTTAGGTTTGCCATCTTTGTCTTCAACCCCAATAATTATTAAGCCGCTCATTGTATTAGCAAAAGAAGAAATAGTTTTTTCCAAATCAGTAGGAAATTCTCTCTTATAATCTAAGTTGATGCTTTCTCGTATTTGCTCTTTACAGAAATTAACCACATCCTCAAAGGTAATTTTGGTAATTTCTTTAGTGAATAGCATAAATTTTATTTATCTTGTAAAGATTATCACTTTTTTGCTTAAAAAAAACAAGCTGATTTAAAATAAAAACTGTCCGGCGGTGAGCTTTTTTGTTTTGATTTAAAGAAATCAGAAATACTCCTATTTTCCCTATTTCCCCTTCTTTTTAATATCTTGAGAGGGTTCATCTAATTCAATAATATTTTCTATATCTGAATCAGATTCACGAGGAGGTTGAGGTTGTTCTTGAGATTCTTGTTCTTCTTTTTTTGGTTTATTATTTTTTTCTTTATCGGGCTTCATATTTATTAACCTATTGCTAATAAAATTAATCCAAGTAATAAAAACCCGAAGGAATGTTTTAACAATTTTACTTTTTTGCTTAATTTAGATTTATTTTTATTGTAAGAATCAATTAAATTGGCAAGCAATTGTTCTTTTACTTTTTCGGGATTTTTGTCTTTATATTTATGAAGTATTTTTTCTGGGTCAGGATCATCTCGATATTTCGCAGTAAGGATTATTGAAATAGCGAAGAAAAAAGAGATGAAAAGTAATAATATTCCCAAATTTGAAATTGTTAATTCCAAAAAGTTTTTATTGGCACTAACTAATATATAGCTTAAAATAATCCCCAAAAATCCTATAATAATACTTGCTTTTGTTTCAATTCTTTCTATCGCATAAAACAGCCGAGAAATCTTCTCTTTTGTTAATTCCAAAAAAAGATTAATATTTTGTTGGATATCTTTTTTCATCTGGAATCTCTGAAGTTACAATAGTTCAATAATTTAAGATAATTATTTTTGAGGTTTCTAATGTTGTTAAACCTTCTATTTCGTTATTTACCAATCCGCCTCCTAAATATTCTCCATCTTTACCTACAATCTTTTTTATATTACTTGTTTGAGCACGAGGATTAAAAGAGACCTCAACTTCATATTTGTCTGATTTTAATGGCGCTTCCAATTCCGATGCCATTAATGTTTTAGTAAATTTTCCATCTTTGACTATTACTGAATCACCAAAGTAAGTTAAATTTTCTAATCGCCAATCCGAATCTGCTTCATCATGTTCGAAGTAATTCTCATCGTAGATTGTTATATGAATTTTGGCTCCGTCAGGTAAATCTGTAGTGCCACTTGCCTTAAAAGTTCTACTGCTGATATGCTCTACTGTAAATTGAATATCATAATCTTTTATTTCTGGTTGGATTTGTTCTTGGGGTGTTTGTTGTGGTTGTTCTGTTAATTCCGTTTCTTTCTTTTCTCCACCGCCAGCGATAATAGTAATAGCGATAATCAAGATAATTATTCCGCCTATAATATAAAGTAATTTTTTCATTTTTATTTTATTCTTTTTAAATTTTTTATTGAATTTTCTTAATTTTTTCTTTCATAGATTTCTGGTGTATTTCGGTCACCTGACTTAGCATATGACAGCTGCGGGGCTTGGATTCGAACCAAGATTAAATGCTCCAGAGGCATCCGTCCTACCGTTAGACGACCCCGCAATCTATACTCTCAAATACTTCCTTATAGCAATCAGGCTTCCAAACACTCCAATGCCTACCGCAATTATCATCTGAAACAAAAATACGTTCCAAAACCCTCCTTTGAAGAATCCCAGCATATCAAATCCTCCAAGAGAAACCTGTATTTTAGAATTAAAAGCAAAAAGCAAAGAAAAGAACACAAGAAGCGTTATCAAAACGGCAAATGTCCCTATAATCATCCCGTGAACTACAAACGGTCCCTTTATAAACCAATTTGAAGCGCCAACCATCCTCATAATCTCTATTTCCTGCTTTGAATTCTGCAAAGCCAATTGAACTTGATTGTAAGCAACTAAAACGGCAATCAGTCCCAGAACAAGAGCTAAAACAATCCCGCCTCTGTTCACCTGCTGATTAATTAATAAAAGCCTTTCAATAATAGGCTCTTTCTCATAATAGTCAATCTTGTAAATTAGATCTTCAAACTCTCCTTGCTCCAAGTAGCTTACGATTGAAGCATATTGTGAAGAATGAAAAGCCTTAATGTCTAAATGAGCAAGAAAAGGATTCAATCCAAGTTCATCCAAAGATTCCATTAAAAGAGTATCACCTTCATGACGTTCTTCAAACCTCATAAGGGCTTCTTCTTTTGAAATATATTTAATGTCTTTAATCTCAGATATTCCGGAAACTTCTTTTGAAAATTCCATTATCTCCCCTTCTAAAACATTTTCATTGAAATAGACATTGATATCAACTTTTTCTTGAACTTGTTTAATCAAAAACTCGGAAACCGCTCCGAAGATATAAATAGATGTAATCAAAGAAACAACCACAACAAGAATAAAGATGCAGGCAGAAGCTCCTCCAATGTTGCGGGAGAAGTTTTTCCATCCAAGCTGTAATATTTTTTTAATAAAATTCATAAAATAAAGTTATAAGATGAACCTTCCTTTTTGGTCATCTCTTATTACCTTCCCTTCTTCTAAAGTAACTACTCTTTCTTCTAAGTTATCTATTATCTCTTTGTCATGAGTGGATAAAATAACAGTAGTCCCCAGCTTATGAATCTTTTTCAAAAGATTGATTATATCTCTTGTGTGATAGGGATCAAGATTCCCCGTAGGTTCATCAGCCAGAACTACTTTTGGGCGGTGAGCAACGGCTCTTGCAATAGCTGCCCTTTGCTGTTCTCCTCCCGAAAGCTGAGCCGGAAAATTGAAAGCTCTGCCCGTAAGTCCGACTATCTCAAGCACTTGAGGAACCTCTGCAGATATATCTTCATCGCTTTTACCCATTAATTCTAAAACATAAGAGATATTCTCATAAACGGTTTTTGAAGGAAGAAGCTTGTAATCCTGAAAAACAATCCCTATCTTTCTTCTAACTCCTTGAATCTTTCCAGAATCCAAAGAAGAAACTTCATCTCCGTTAAAGAAGATTTTGCCCTTGCTTGGCTTTTCAATCCCCAAGAGAAGTTTTAAGAGAGTCGTCTTCCCCGCTCCCGATCTGCCTACAATGCAGACAAATTCATTGGGATCTACTTCAAAAGACACATCATCTAAAGCAACAATGTTATTGGGATAAGTTTTAGTTATATTTTGAAACTTAATCATCTTTTTTACCCTGTTAAATAATTTGCTTCGCAAATTACTATATTAAATCTTTTGCTGAAAGTAAATGATTTAATAAAGTATTTAACGGGGTGAAATTCTTACTTCAGCTTCAATAAACCGATCTATTTCACCGTCAAGCACTTTATCAATGTTTGAAGTTTCAATACCGGTTCTTAAATCCTTTATCATCTTGTAAGGATGAAAGACGTAGCTCCTTATCTGACTTCCCCATTCTATAGAAACCGCCTTTCCTTTAAGTTTGGCTATCTTCTCCTCTTCTTCTTTCTCTTTCAAGCGATAAAGTTTTGAATAAAGCATTTTCATTGCTGTTTCCCTGTTTTTTCCCTGCAAGCGCTCATTTTGGCAGGAAACGACAATATTGGTAGGAAGATGCGTTATCCTCACGGCAGAATCTCTTTTATTCACATACTGGCCTCCGGGCCCCGAAGCCCTAAAAAAATCAACCCTTAAATCTTCCGGTTTTATCTCTATCTCTTCCTCCTCTTCCTTCGAAATCTCAGGCAAGACTTCAACTAAAGCAAAAGAAGTATGCCTTAAGCTTTGAGCAGAAAAGGGAGATATTCTAACCAACCTATGAACACCGTTCTCTTTCTTTAAAAATCCGTAAGCATATTTCCCTTTTACTTCCAAGGTTGCCTGCTTTGTTCCAATCCTGCCTTCGCTTCCCGCTTCTCCAAACGATTGGTCTATTAATTTCACATTAAATCCCTTCCTTTCGCAATATCTCTGATACATTCTCAAAAGTATAGTCGCCCAATCCTGGGCATCCTGACCTCCTGCTCCGGAATATATTGAAAGGATTGCAGAACCCTTATCGTATTTATCCGAAAGGAAAACCTTAAACTCTTGTTTCCCTACTTCTTTTCCTAAGGAACTGATTTTCTCTTCAACTTCCCTCCCGAGAGATTCGTCTTTCCCGACTAATCCTTCAAGAGCTTCAACTTCTTCAAGTTCTTTCTCTAAAGACTGATATTCCTCCACCTCTCCCTTCAAAAAAGAAAGCTCCTTTGTTATTCCAGCCGCCTTCTTGTTATCTTCCCAAAAACCGGGAATCCTTGTTTCTTTCTCTAATTCTTTAATCTTTTCTTCCTTATCGCTTAAGTCAAAGGCAGTCCTTCAGATGAAGGAGTTTTAATTTCAAATCTTCAATTTTATCAGATAAGATTTTCATTTCTTTAAGTAAACCCCGTAGTGAAAATTTGACTTGCTTCGCAAATAAATATTTGTCAAATTTCTACTACTAGGGTAAATTTACCATAAAATCAAATGAAAGTAAACGAAGAGAGTAAAATAAAAAAGCGAGCAAATGCCCGCTTATATATAATTGTGACCTGTGGCTTGGCGCCTGTCCCAAGCATCTCTAGACGATAAACCCGCAGTTTCCGCGGCGGTTTCTGGCCAGTTAATCAACTATATGCCGATAAGTCTCCCTAACCGGATTGGTTTATCAATCTTTAAACGTCAATTGGATTAGTTAGTCAATTTCAGTCTTGGTAGACGCGTGTTTTAGCTTTTTTCTTAAACTACACAGATCACAATTTCTTTCTCGAAAGGACTATGATATTTAATATTACAACAAGTAAAAAGTCTGTCAAGGGAAAAATCAAATTAAAATAAATAGCGAGCAAACATAAATGCTTACTCGCCTATAATAAAAATTGGTGCCCGTGGCCGGAATTGAACCGACGCCTCACGCTTGACAGGCGTACGCTCTCTCACTGAGCTACACGAACCCAATTACTTAAAGAACTATGATATTTCATACTATCACAATTTAAAAAAATGTCAAGGATAAAGCGAGACATAACCGTCTCGCTTATATAAAACCTATTTACTTCCTTTTCAGCCAATCTGAATGCAGAAAGACTTCCAGAAAATGAAAAAAACTTACATATTCTTTTTCGACCTGAAAATAATCTTGCGAAATAGATCTCTTTAAATAACCGAGTATATCATTTTCGTCAACATTTCCTAAGGAAATTACAATTCTTGAAGTCCCAAGATGCTTCAGCATCCTCTTATTCCACGCGTGCAAGTCTGTCGTCGGCACTAACGGCATACGCATTACCTCTGCAAGCACACTCGTCCTCTTGTTTGTAAGATCATCGTAACCATCGGGCATAAAGTTTCTTACCCACGGAATTAGTAATGCATTCCATTCAAGAGCAATTCTGTTAAGATATTTGCCGCAAAGATGAGTAAGTTCTAACTCTTTTTCCGAACTAATGTCTCTAAATTTGCGAGATGGCAAAGTATCTACATAAGGATGATCGAAAATAGATATTCCCCCTTTCTCTAATATCTCATCAATAATTCCTTCCACGCTGTATAAATTCTTTATTCGAGTTACCCCTATTGACAAGATATGCCAGGATTGATCAAAAGGAGCAACTTCTCTGCCTAAGATTATAAAAAGCTTTTTCCCGTTCTTCTTGTTGATAAAATGATAAGTATTCTTACTAAGATCTATCTCCATTTTGTAGTAAGACGTTAACTCCCTATCCGCAAACATTACTGTTTGAAGATTAACAGAATCGTGCCAGCTAAAATCAAGCAAACATACCAAATCAAGATTATTCTTCTCCATTTGTCTTAAAATGTCTAGAACTTTAATTTTGTCTCCGTACGGATGGACCTGTAAATCACAAGCTAATTTCTGAATTAACAATTAACTCACCTCCTATTAATTTTTTAAAGAAAAGATACTATATTATACTTCTATATCATACATCTATTTCAAAGAAATGTCAATAAAAAATCCTGCCCTTAGGCAAGTTTTTGGAGCCGGAGGCGAGATTCGAACTCGCGACTTGCTGTTTACGAAACAGCTACTCTACCACTGAGTTACCCCGGCAAGAAAGACATGAGATTGCTCTACCCCTGAGCTATGCTGGCATAAAACCCAAGCGGGTGAGCGGAGTCGAACCGCCATCTATTCCTTGGGAAGGAATCATAATAACCGCTATACGACACCCGCACAAACTACCAAAATTTTAACTTTTCAAGAATATTGTCTAAAAACCCTTTTTCTTCCTCTTGCTCGGGAACCTGCTCCTCCTCTTCTTCCTCAATAAAGGCGACTCCCTGCTCTCCGGGACTCTTTAAATTAAGGCCTTCCCTTGCAACTTCTTCTATGTATTCTTCGCTTTCCTGATAAGAAATGTTAGCTTGAAGGTTCTCTTTCTTCTGCTCCAAGTCTCGAATCTGTTCTTGCAAGGACATAATATCTTGAGTTATCTTAGCTCTTTTCTGATTTATGCTAACGGCTGAAAAAATTAAGAAACCGGTTATTCCTAAAATCAAAGCAAGAAGGAAGTAGGAAAAAAGCGATGATTTAACGACTCTCTTTTTAAATCTTTTAAATTTTGCTACCATCTTATAAAGGATTAATTTATCTAATTTATTCGTGGAAAAATTAAAATAAAGGATTGATTAATTTAATTAGCTTATGAAAAAATTAAAACAAAAAGATGTCTTTCGGATGGTCTGGATAGTGATAGTTTCCCTCATAATTCTGAGCATGCTTGGATTTACGCTTGCACCCTTATTTTAAATTAGCATTTTTAGACTTTCTTTTCAAATACAATTATTCACTTTTAAATATTTCTAAAAAAGTTTTTGGAGGGATTGCCAATTTCCCTTTTTCTTTAAGTTTCTTTTTCCCCTTCTTCTGTTTTTGAAGAAGTTTTCTTTTCCTTGAAAAGTCGCCTCCGTAAAGAGGAGCTATAACATCTTTTCTTTTAGCGCGGATAGTTTCTCTTGCAATTATCTTTCCATAAACAACTGCCTGCAAAGGAACGGAGAAAAGCTGAGGAGGCAAAACGCTCTTTAGTTTTTCAACCGTTCTTCTGCCTTCTTTCTGAACTTCAGATTCGGGAACAATCTTTGACAGGGAATCTTCTCTTCTCTCCAATATCAAAACATCAAGTTTAACAAGGGTGACCGGTCTCCAGTCCAATACTTCGTAATTGACGGAAGCAAAACCTTTAGTGACGCTCTTTACTTTATCGTAAAAGTTTTTGGCCACGATTTCCCTTAAAGGAGTTTCATAAACTAACCGGCATTTCTCCTCCCCTATATAGTCAGTTTTAATGTAATCGGACTTAATCTTTTTTAAAAGTTCCGAAACATTCCCCATGTATTCCAAGGGAGTTAAAATCTCAAGTTTCGCCCATTGCTCTAAAGTTTCTTTAATTCCGGAAGGGTTTTCGGGCCAGTCGCTTGGACTGTAAATGAAATAGCTTTTATTTGTCTTATCAATCAGCTTAAACAAAACCGACGGGATTGAGAGAATAAGGTTTAAATCAAACTCCCTCTTCAATCTTTCAATAATAATCTCTGCGTGCAGAAGGCCCAGGAATCCGCATTGATATCCTCTTCCAAGCCCCGCTTTCAACTCGGGCTTAAATATTAAAGAGGCATCGGTTAATACTAATTTCTCCAAAGCATTCTTCAAGAGCTCAAAGTCATTTGAATCTTCAGGGTAAACGCTTAAAAAAACCATGGGTGAGGACTCTTTGTATCCATGCAAGGCAAGTTCTGAAGCTTGAGGCCTGGACTTCGAAAGCAAAACGGTATCACCTACCCTTACCTTGCGCGACTCCTTAATGCCCGTAGCGATATATCCGATTTCACCTGACTCTAAGGACTCAACTTTAACCAATTCGGGCTTAAAAAACCCAACTTCTTTTACCTGGCTTTCAACTTCTCCCTTGATTAAATAGATACTGTCACTTTCCTTGACATGACCGTCAAAGACTCTGACATAAGCTATAACTCCTTTAAAAGAATCGTACTTTGAATCAAATATAAGGGCGCGTAAACTATCTTCTTTGGAAACATCTTTTGGGGAGGGAATCTTTTTAATAATCGTTTCTACAACTTTTTCGATATTAACGCCGTCTTTCGCCGATATCTTTAAAATATCTTCAGGTGTAACAGAAAGAAGGTCGGACATTTCCTTTTCAACCTCTCCTATCCTTGCTTCGGGCAAATCAATCTTGTTGATAACGGGAATGATAACCAGACCCTGTTTTTGAGCCAATTCCAAATTGGCAACCGTTTGAGCCTGAATGCCCTTGACGGCATCCACCAGCAAAACAGCTCCCTCGACTGCTGCAAGGGAGCGGGAGACCTCATAGGAGAAGTCAACGTGTCCCGGAGTGTCTATAAGGTTCAGGAGATAGCGGTTCCCTTCAAAAAGATAATCCATGGCAACCGGCTGCATCTTTATGGTAATCCCTTTTTCTCTTTCAAGATCCATTAAATCAAGATACTGGGAATGCATCTTTTTCGGATTAACCGTTTTTGTCAATTCAAGAAACCTATCAGCCAAAGTTGATTTTCCATGGTCTATATGGGCAATGATAACAAAATTTCTAATATATTCCTTTTCCACGATTTGTCTATTGGTTCTTTAATACGGATTTCTTAAAGAAAGAATTCTTGATGGTTCTAAGCTCCGGGGATCTTAACAAAAAGGCAAATAAAAGATAAACGGCGCTCCCGGCTATTAAAGCAAAAGAGGCCTGAATCAAAACTCCCAAAAACGTACGCATATCAACTAAAGGAGCGGTAATTTTCAAAACAAAATAAATAGTCAGAGCAGATAAAAAAGTAGCAAGCAATATCTTTTTAAAAGAAATAAGGATTATCCCAAAACCAAGACCCTTTATCCTTTTCTTAAGAAAAATTAAAAGAAGTAATGAATAAACGACGGCAAAAACCGAAAGAGCCAAAGGCAGTCCCAATACTTGCAAGTTTTCAATATCATGCATCTTTAAGAAAGAAGCAATCATATTTCGAAAAGCGTTTTCAAAACTCAAAAGCCAAACAAACAAAAAACTCAAACCGATATTGAGCGATATGCAAATTATACCGATAATTACGGGTGTTTTGGTGTCATGAAAGGAATAAAAAGTGCGGGAGATAAAAGGAGAAAGAGCCGCAGCAAAAATTCCAAAGCAGAAAAGTCCCAAACAGGCGGCAGTTAATCTGGTATCTTCCCATCCAAATCTGCCCGTTCCAAGAATCAATCTTACTATTTGAGCCCTTAATAAAAACATGGAGACAGACATTGGAGTTACTAAAAAAAGTATCTGCCTGAAAGTTGATGAAAAGTTCTTTAAAAACCTTTCTTTTTCATTATGAACAAAATTCCGCGACATGGCCGGGAAGACGGCCAAAGCAAAAGGAATTCCAATCAATCCCACGGGAATATAGTTTATATTGTAAGCAAAATTAAAAACAGCAATAGAGCCAACCTGCAGGGTTGAAGCGATTGCCGTAATAACAATTAAGTTTATATGGTAAGCGGCGCTGCCGATAGTCCTTGGCACCATTAGCTTAAAAAGCTTAATCAATCCCGGATATTTGAAATTCAAAGAAAAACGATATTTATACCCCGTATACTTTGCAGCAGGAATCTGGATGACCCAATGCATTAAAGCTCCAAGTATCACACCGTAAGCCAAGCCGTTAATGCCGAAAGCCGGGTAAAGAAAGACGATTCCAAGGATAATGCCAAGATTATATAAAATGGGACACAGAGAATAAACCAGAAAACGGTTGAAATAATGGAGAACCCCGGAAAAAACGCTTGATATTCCCAAAAGAATAGGACTCAAAAACATTATTCTTGTTAACGCTATAACCAAGGCCCTGTGCTGAATGTCAAATCCGGGAACAATAAATCTGACAAAGAATGGTGCAAGAATACATAAAAGAGTGCAAATTACAATCAAAATGAGTAAAAAGCAATTTAAAACATTATTTGTCAAACACCATCCTTTCTCCGGATCTTTTTTAAAGTATTGGGAAAAAACAGGCAGAAACACGGTTGATATCCCTCCCATAATTAATATTCCGTAAACAAAATCCGGAATTCTAAAAGCAGCAAAGTAGATATCAAGCTCTGCTCCTGCCCCAAAATGACCCGCTAAAAGACGGTCTCTCACCAAAGCCAAAACCCTGCTGAATATACCGGATAATATAAGCAATGCAGCAGCAAAAGTGATGCTCTTGGCTTGAGAATTAAAGAATTTATAGAACATTTCTTTATTTTACACTTGCTTTAATCCAGGGTCAATTTTCATTTGACAAGAAGAGGCTCTCCTGCTAAAATAACGGCACCTTAACAAATCGAGCGACCGCCTCGAATTCATCGGGGAGGAAAGTCCGAACACCCATTTTCTACAGAATCTAAAAAGGCAGCGGCTAACAGCCGTCATTCCAAGAAATTGGAATAGAGGTGCGAACAGAGACGTTCCAGGCGAAAGCCGGGGAATATCCCAAAAGGATAAGTTCGGTCACAAAGTAAGACATCTTTTTATACCCCCTAAAGGAGTAAAAAAAGAAACTTTATTTAAAACCGAGGTGAAACGGCTAAATCCTTGCCGGGTGCAAGAACAAACCTTTCAGAATCTTTCTGAAAGGAAAAGTAGTTCGCTAGATTCCGATAGTAATATCGGAACCAGATAGATGGTCGCCTAAAACAAAATTCGGCTTACGGATTTGTTAAGGTATTAAAACGTGAAAACAATTTGTTTTCGCTTTTTAATTTGCTAAAATAATCCCTGCGCTTTTGATTCAGCATCCAAGCATTGGTTGACCAGAGCATCTGCTTTCCTGTTCTTCTCTCTTGGAATCAAATTAAACCTTACCTTTTTGTAATCAATTTTAAGATTCCAGACTTTCAAAAAGAGTTCGCCGATCTTAGAATGAACAATCTTGTACTCCCCTTCAAGCTGTTTCACCAAAAGTTCCGAATCAGAATTTATCTCAACTTCCATGTTTTTTGTACTCTTCTTGCCAAAAAGATGCTTAATCTTTTTCAACGCAAAAATTACGGCCCCGTATTCAGCTTCATTGTTTGTAACTTTGCCCAAGAACTCGGAATATTCCTTGATTTTCTCCCCGTGAATATTGCAGATAACAACGCCGACTGCTCCGAGTCCGGGATTTCCCCTGGATCCTCCATCGGTATAAACGGATATCTTTTTAACACTTCCTAATTTAGTCATTTTTCTTTTGAATTTATCTGTTTTTTAAAATACTCAGATAAGCATTTCTCAAACTTCTTTAGATTTTTGTTTTTTATCCTAAACCCGGATGCCTTGGCATGCCCGCCGTAAGTTTCCAAAAGTTCCTTGCAGCACATCATTGCTTCAACCCCGTTTACATCCCCCGGATTTCTTACCGTTCCCTGATTTTCTTTTCCCTGAATCCTGTAAAGGAAAACAGGTTTCCTGAATTTGCGGCATATTCTTGAAGCCACTCCTCCAAGCAGGATCAAAGGCCATTCTTTACCGCCCTGAAAAACAAAAATATCTGAATCTTTCACTTTCTTCTCAACCTCGGAATAAATTTCGTCTGCTTGGTCTTTTTTCTTTCCAGACTCCTTAATGAAATCCAAAGCCATTTTCTCTGTTTTGGCAATGGACTTCTCTGTTAAAAATATGAAGATATTATTAAGATTGCCTTGATTTTCAGATGATTTTAATCGAGAAGTTATCTTCTGCTGAATTTCTTGAACCCCGCCATCTTTAAAGCCGGTAAGCTCGATTAAAACCTGGAGGCCGGGTCTTGAAGTATAGTTTAGGGCTCCGAGGCCTTCTTTTACAAACTTTTCATTTTCACATATCAAAGGCACCTGGTCTGCTATAGTTCCCAAAGCTACAATTTCCAAAAACTCTTTAAGGAACTTCTTGTTTTTCGGATAATTCTCCTTGTCTTCCTTAAAGACAGCTTCAGCCAGTTTATAGGCAACGCCCACGCAAGCCATTTCCTTAAAAGAATACTTGTCCGTCTCTTGCTTGGGGTCAACAATAATGGAAGCTTCGGGCAGTTTGTCCAAAACCTGATGATGGTCGACAATGATAACCTCAAAACCAAGCTTATTGGCTTTTTTCACCTCTTCAAAATTAGATATGCCGCAATCTAAAGCAATAAAAAGAGCAGGAGCATTCTTTTTCAAAACGCTTAAAGCTTCTTCGGTTATTCCGTATCCTTCTTTTTCTCTTTTGGGGAAATAAAAAGCAGAGATTTTACCTCCCAGTTTTTCAATAGTTTCTTTGAGAATAATAACTGATCCTATGCCGTCCAGATCAGCGTCACCATAAAGAATAATCCTCTCTTCATTCTTTATTGCTCTCAATATTCTTTGCGCCGCTTTTCTTAAGTTCTTTATCTTTCCTTTCATTCTTTTAAAATATTAAAGACTTAATATGCAAACTTCTATTTCTGGAGCGCTTTGATACCGGGCAATTCCTTGCCGCTTAGAAATTCAAGCATCGCTCCTCCGCCCGTTGAAACATGATCAAATTTATCTCTCAAACCATACTTTGCCAAAAAAGCATTAGTATCCCCTCCCCCGACAATTTTAAAAGCAGAATGATTTTTAATAATAGCTCGGGCAACAGCATTACTCCCTCTATCAAAGGGCTCCTGTTCAAAACGGCCTAAAGGACCTGACCAAAGAATTGTTTTCGCTTCTCCGACTAAAGATGAAAAAAGTTTAATTGTTTCCAGTCCGATATCAAAGATGTCTTCTTCTTTTCTAACACTGCCTATGGCAGTCGTTCTCGAATATCCCTCCTCCGCCCCTGGCAAACATACCAATCCGTCTACAGGCAAATGGAGTTTGGTATCAGTAAGGTTAATTTTTCTAATCGGTTCGATTACTTTCTCTTCAGGCCAAGGTCTTCCAATCAAAATATCTTTTATCTGCAGAACGGGCTCGCAAATCTTGCCTCCCAAAAGAAGATGATCGGCAATTTTTAAAAACCTCTCAATGACTCCGATCTTTGTCAGAATTTTTATTCCTCCAATAATTACCACAAGCGGCCTTTTCGGATTTTTCAAAATGCCTTCCAAAACATCTACCTCTTTTTCAAGCAAAAGCCCTGCTCCTGAAGGCAAATATTTAGGCAGCTCCGCTATTGAAGCATGCATTCTATGACAAGCTCCAAAAGCATCATTGACATACACTTCAGCCAATTTTGAAAGGGCCCGGGCAAAATCAGTATTATTGGCCTTTTCACCGGCATGAAACCTTAAATTCTCAAGCAAGTATATATCCTGATATTTCATTCCATCTATTCTCTCCTCTACGTCTTTGCCAATGCAATCGCTTAAGAAATTCACCTTTCTCCCGAGCATCTTTTCCATTCTGGCAGCTACGGGCTTTAAGCTGTATCTTTCGTCTCTCTTGCCTCCGGGCCTTCCGAGATGACTAATTAAAATTATCTTACAGTTTTCCTTAAGCAAATATTCAATGGTAGGCAAAACCCGTTTAATGCGAAATCCGTCAATAATTTCACCTTCCTTGTTTAAAGGAACGTTTAAATCGCAGCGTACCAAAACGCGCTTATTTCTTAAAATTAAATTTTTAAAGGCTTTAAGCATAAAACTGACTTAAAAGAATTAACAAAAAGCAATTTCCCAAAGCTTCTTAAGGAAAGCTCTAAAACTTGACCTTTTCCCCGGGTCTTAACGTTCCTTTTTTAGAAACCTCTCTTTTTTCACCTTTCTCAAGCTTTCCCTCATTAAGAGACTCTTCCAGAACTTTTTTAAGTCCTTCTTTGTCTATTTGCTTTCTTTTCACTTTTTTCTTTTCTTTATCAAACCCTCCGGAAGAAGAGAAGAAAACGGGCTCTTTCTCTACTGCTTCCTTTAAGGAAATAGCCAGGTTTTTCTCAATACCTTTTTCTTCCGCTTGTTTCTTTTCTGCTCCCCCTGCTTCTTCTGTTTTCTTCAGACAGGACTTGCAATAAACGGGTCTTACCCCGTCAGGCAAGAAAGTTAACTTAATATCTTTACCGCATTTTGAACACCTGGCATCGTAAAGATGCAGAGGAGCTTTGATTTGTTCTTGAGAAGTTTTAACCTGCTCTGCCCAATCGGAAATCTTCTTTTCAACATCTTTCTTTGAAGTTCCGTACCTTTCTCTTGAAGCTTTAATAATCTTAAGACGGTTGCTTTCCTTCTCTTCTGAATGCGGAGTCAGAGTAATCGCAGAAAACGGTTTGCCGCTTATTCCGTCTATCATCAATTTTAAATAAATATTATACTTTGCAAGATTGACCATATCCTCTGCCGTAAAATTGGGAGAAAATTCTTTCTCTAAAAATTCAGCATCCTCAGCTCCAATTCTAAAAGTCACCAACGTACCTACGTTTCCAAATACGGCATCTCTGACGTTTTCTTCCATCTGAGAAATATATTGATGGGCTAAAACGAGAGCAAGCCTGTATTTGCGCGCTTCCGATAAAACATTAACAAAACTTTCCGTTGCAAAATTCTGAAACTCGTCAACATAAAGAAAGAAGTCTTCTCTTTCCGATTCCGGCATATCAACTCTTGACATCGCAGACAACTGCAGCTTGGTAATAAGCAAAGCTCCTAACAGCCTGGAATTATCCTCTCCCACTCTTCCTTTTGACAAATTCGCAATAAGAATCTTTTTGCTGTCCATTATCTCTCTCATATTAATCGATGACCTTGTCTGTCCGATAATATTTCTAATTAGCGGGGCCGATATGAATTGTCCTACTTTGTTCTGAATGGCAGCGGTAGCTTCAACTTCGTATCTTTGGGTGTATTTTCCAAACTCCTGCACCCAAAATGACCTAATGACAGGATCGGTAATTTTATCTACTACTTTTTTACGGTAATCGCTGTCTGCAAGCATGCGGTTAACCCCCAACAGAGTGGATCCCGGATATTCAAGTAAAGCTAAAATACAGTTGTGCAAAATATATTCCATGCGAGCTGACCATACATCCGGCCAAATCTTTTTAAAAACTCCCATTAATCCTCCTGCCACTAAATGGCGATGGTCCAAATCAACTTTTTCCATAACGTTAAAGGATATAGGGTAATCTATGTCTGCGGGGTTGATGTAGACAACATCGTTAATGCGATCCGAAGGAATAAAATTAAGCAATCTTTCTGCTGCTTCTCCGTGAGGATCAATAAAACCAATACCCTTGCCTTCCCTGATATCATTTATGGCCATATTCTCAAGCATCACGGTCTTGCCCATGCCCGTTTTCCCCACAATATATATGTGCCGACGGCGATCATCGGTTTTAATGCCGAATTTCCTTCTTTCATTTCTAAAGTTTGTCTCGGCAAAGAAATTTATATTATTGTTATTATTGTCCGGCATATTCAAAAAGGTTTTAATTGCTCTTCTATTCTTAAGAGTTGATTATATTTTGAAACTCTTTCTCCTCTTGCAGGAGCTCCCGATTTTATAAAATCAGAACCTATCCCCACCGCAAAATCTGAGATAAAATTATCGCAAGTCTCCCCGGATCTATGAGAAACTATTGTTTTCCACTCGAAAGAACGCGCCAATTTATAAGATTGAATGGTTTCTGAAACGGTTCCTATCTGATTCAGCTTTAAGATAACCGCATTACAGGCCTTTTTCTGATAAGCTTCTTTTATTCTTTTCGGATTGGTCGCTAAAATATCATCTCCGACAATTTCAATCTTTTTGCCCAATTTCTTTGTAATCCCTGTAAATCCCTGCCAATCTTCTTCTGCAAACGGGTCTTCAAGAAACAAAATTGGATATTTTTTAACAAGCTCTTGATAATATCTCAGCAAACCTTCTCTGGTAAAAAATCCAATTGCCATCTTATATTTGCCTTGTTTAAAAAACTCAGAAGAAGCGCAATCAAGCCCGATCTTTATCTTCCCCAGGCAACCAAGCGTTTTTGAAGCATTCAGGATAAGCTGAATCGCCTCTTCAGGATTTCTCAAAGGAGGAGCAAAACCCCCTTCATCTCCTACATTTGCTCCAAGACCGGAGTACTTTCTTCCGATAATTTTCTTAAGCTCATGATAAATCTCCGAAGACATTTGAAGAGATTTTCTAAATCTTTCCTTTTCAGCCTTAATCTGAGGAACAATCATGAATTCCTGAACATCCAAATCATTTTCCGCATGCGCTCCCCCGTTAATAATATTAAAGCAAGGAACGGGAATTTTCAGCGAAGAACGATTCCCTGCAATCTTTGCAATGTATTGATACAAAGGCATTTTTTCTGCCTCAGCTCCGGCTCTGGCAACAGCAAGAGAAACAGATAATACGGCATTAGCTCCTAAGTTCGACTTACTGTCCGTTCCGTCAAGCTTAATCATTAAATCATCTATAACTTTCTGCTCCCTTACATCCATTTCCTTTATTTTCGGAAATATCTTTTTATTCACGTTCTCTACGGCTTTTAAAACTCCTTTTCCTTCATATCTTTTCCCGCCGTCTCTTAATTCCAACGCTTCGTATTTCCCCTTTGAAGCCCCCGAAGGAACGGACGCTAAAACAGAAAAGCTTTCCGTTTTAAGTTCAACTTCTAAAGCGGGGTTGCCGCGGGAATCAAGAATCTCTCTTGCTTTAAGTGATTTAATTTTTGAAGAATTTCTTAAGACAGGCATTATCTTTTACTTAAATATTTATACGCAGACAGGGCAGCTATTGATCCCTGACCTGCCGCAATTACTATTTGCTTGTAATAGACATCGCTTACATCGCCTGCTGCAAAAAGTCCGGGAGTCTTTGTCTGGCATGTTTGAGGATCTATTTCAATTTCATCTTTTTCCGAAAAATCAACAAGATTCTTAACGAAGGATGTAGCCGGCTGAGAACCGATTTCAACAAAAACCCCGTCTACCTGCAAGCTTTTTTCTTTCCCCGATTCTTTGTCTTTCCATAGAATAGATTTTACAAACCTCTCTCCTTCAATCTTCTTAAGATCTGCTCCGTAAATAAGCTCTATCTTGTTATTTCTTCCAACCTCTTCCTGAAGAATCCTATCTGCAAGAGATTCCTTTGAAAATTCCAAAATGTAAACTTTCTTGGCGAAATTGCTTAAGAACAAAGCTGATTCAACTCCTGCATTCCCGGCTCCGATCACCGCAACCGCTTTATCTTTAAAAAGAGGGCCGTCGCACACGCTGCAGTAACTTACGCCCTTTCCGATATATTTTTTTTCTCCGGGCACCTCCAAAGGTCTTGGGTCCGCCCCTGTAGCAACTATAACTGCTCTTGACTTAAAACAATTCTTTTCACCGTCGTTTATTATAAAAAGATTATCTTTTTTCTCAACCTTGCCTACGGAGCTTTTAACAATATCAATTTCAAATTGCTTTAAGTGCTTTTTAAATCTCTCAATAAGCTCCATTCCTTGAATCTTTTTAAAGCCGGGGTAGTTTTCTATTCCGACAGCTTTTTTCGCTATCTGCCCTCCGAAATTCTTTGTAATAATAAGCGTTTTTAAGTTTTGACGGGCAGCGTAAATACCGGCTGTTACGCCGGCAGGCCCACCGCCGATTATAACTAAATCATAGTTTTTACTCATGTCCTTGTTTTCTTAAAAAAGCAGGCATCTCCCATTTTTTCTCCTTCATCAATATCTCTCTTTCTTCTTTTTCAACATCCTTTTTAACCGCCAAAGCGTTCTTTCTCACCGTCTTGCGCCCTAAAATAGACTTCTCTTCTTTCTTGGGCTTTTTCTTAATTTTTACCTTTTTCTCTTTAGGAACAATCTTAAGGGGACTCTCGTCTTTTTTCTTTACTTTTATCTTTATCTCTTTTTTCTCTTTGGTTGTCTTTTTCTCTTTTTTCTCTTCTTTCGCTTCCTTCTTCTCGTCGTTCTTTTTCTCAACGATATCCTCTTTTTTTACAATTTGTTTTTTCTTTTTCTCCCATCTTTTCTCCATTCCGGTTGCCATTAAAGTAATACCGATTTCACTATTCTCAGATTTTGAAAAATTAGGAGAAAAACATCCTCTGGACAAAATTGATATTCCAAAGATAATTCTCGCATTGCGGTTGAAATCGGAAATAAAGCTGCTCATCTCTTCAACTTCGCTCATTTTCAAATCCCTATCAGCCTCAATATTAAATAAAATTCTATCCGCACCCTTTATCCCGTATTCATTCAAGGCGCTATGGACAACACTTTTTACCGTTTTTGAAGCTCTGTTTTCATCTTTAATCCTGACGCGATTCAAGTAGCACAATTTCCCTTTGTTAATGCCGAATCCATTGGAGCCTAATATCATTTTAAAATCAGCCCAATCAACATTTATTAGCCCTGCTTTGCTTATCATTTCTGCCAATCCCTCCAAATCAAAGGCCAATTTCTTATTTATCAATGAAAGCGCTTTTTTCAAAGGAGTACTCTGGTCAACAAGCTGAAAGATTTTCTCGTTGGGAATAATGCTTAGAGCATTAAGGCTCGCTCTCATTTTCTTTAAAGAGTTTTTGGTAATAAGGTTCTTTTTGCTTCCTTCAAATTTGAAAGGCAGGGTAAAAATGCCTAAGCTTGATTTCTTAAAACCGCTACAAATTTCTGCTATTACCGGAGCCGCTCCAGATCCGGTGCCTCCTCCGAGACAAGCGATTAGAATATAGAAATCGCCTCCCTCCAAGAAGCCCTTTATTTTCTCTCTTTCTAAATTGGCTGCTTTTTCTCCCAAATCCGGGCTCATCCCGCAACCCAAGCCTCCGGTCAATCTCTCTCCAAAGCTCATCTTTTTACAGTTCTTCGAAACTTTGGACAATGCTTGCAAATCCGTATTTAAAGCAATGAAATCAATATTCTTTAAAGCCTTTCCCGGAATTCTCTCTGAGCTTAAGATAACAGAGGCAATTTCAGAAATAATAGAATTGCCTCCCCCGCCTATGCCGATAATCTTTATTTTGGTTTCAGGAAATTCTATCTTTTTACCCGACTTCTTTATCTTTAAAACCAATTCGGACTTTTCTTTTTTCACCTTATTTTCCTTTATCCGACTTTTAACAGCCAAAATTTTCCTACTCTTATTTTTTTTCTGTTTTTTGCCAGATTTTTGCTTTTTTAAAGCCATATTACTTTATTTTAAAACAGTTACCTTCAACAGTCAAATTAACTCAACATATTATGCCTCCTCCTAAAAGCTCCTCATTTCTATAAAAAGCTATTGATTGCCCGGCGGTTATCGCTCTCTGGGGTTTTTCAAATATTACCTTTAAACCTTTTTTTGAAAAAGAAGAAACTGCCGGGCTAAATCTGTGTCTGTAGCGAATCTTTGCTTTTGCTTTCAATGGAAATTCAGGTTCTTTACCAGAAATCCAATTCAAATCGCTGCAAAACAATTCTTTTCCAGACAAGTTTTTCCCGTTCTTGGTCACCGTTAAGGTATTGCTCTTAAAATCCTTGTTTAAAACGTAATAAGGCCCCCCGCTGAGCTTTATTCCCTTTCTCTGTCCAATAGTATAAAGCCAAAGCCCCCGATGTCTCCCCATTATCTTTCCCTTGACGTTAACTATTTCCCCCGGTTTTTCAGATAAATGAGAAGTTAGAAACTCTCCTGTCGTATTTTCAATAAAGCAAATGTCTCTTGACTCCCCCTTTATCAATTTCATAATCCCAAGGGTTTTTGCCGTTTCCGTAACTTCCTTTTTCATATACTCTCCCAGGGGAAACAGGACATGTTTCAGCTTTCTCTGATTTAACCGCCATAGAAAATAGCTCTGATCTCTTTTTTTGTCTTTGGCTCTTGAAAGTTTGTAAATCGTCTTTAATCCAATCCCGCTTTCCGTTTTTTTAACATAGTGGCCCGTAGCTAAAAAATCTGCACCTATTTCCAATGCCTTCTTCAAAAGTATTCCGAACTTCATTTCTTCGTTGCAGACAACACAAGGGTTCGGAGTTCTATCCCTTTTAGATTCTTTCAGAAAATAGCCTATTACTTTTTTTTTAAATTCTTTTCTTGCATCCACGGCAGAAATTGGTATTTTCAAAATCTTAGATATCTTTTTTGCTTTTTTAAAACTCTCTTTAGAAAAATCAGAATTAGAAAGTTTTAGAAAAATCCCCTTAACTTCAAAACCTTTGTTCTGCAACAGCCATGCTGCAACTGAAGAATCCACCCCGCCCGACATAGCGATTATAACTTTCTTCTTTGACGCTTTCATACAATTTAAATGCTTTCCTTAAGCCACTTTGACATAATAAAGGGTTTTGTTCAATAAAAAACAAAGCTTTAAAAGCTTTGCATCAACGCCTCTTATTCCAAAAACTCTAAGCAAAACGATCTGCCACGTTTGAAGCCGCATATGATTCCGGTTTAATCTTGGCTTCAAAGCCGTTTCCTCTGATTAATCCTACCACTTCCCTTACCATATCCTTTGTCTGTCCGTTTTCTCCGACATCTGCATGAATGTAGCGAAATTCATAAGATTGCGAAAGTAACATTTTCTCAGCCTCTTTTTCAACTTTTTCTTTTAAAAGCAAAGCTAATTGGCAGGAAAGCAAAACTTCTTCTAAAATTCTTTTTTTCCAGGAATAGAATTTCCTGTCTTTATAGTTAATGCGCTTCAAAAAGAATCTTCCTCCCTGGCCTTTTCTTAAAACAACTATTGCCACGGGAAAATTTGGATGCTCTCCCGAAGAAGAATCACAGCCGACAATAAGTTCGTAAGGTATTCCCGGCTTTTCTGAAAAATATTTTACTATTTCCTTTACGGTCACCTCAAGAGAAATGTCTCCGCATGTCGGGTTATAAAAATATCCGTCAAAAATCTTATTCATAAACTGTAAAATTATTATAATCTCAGTCCAGCAAAAAGTCAATTTCCAGTTCTAACAAACACTCCTTACAATTTTTAAAAACTCCTTGGGTCTAAGAGAAGCCCCTCCTATTAGAAGTCCGTCAAAAAGAGCTTCTTTAATGTAAAAAGAAGCATTTTCAGAGTTAACGCTGCCTCCGTATAATATTTTAATTTCTTCCGACACGGTCTTTCCGTAAGAATCAGAAAGAATCTTTTTAACCAAGAGCCCCATGCTCTGAGCCTCATTTACGGGACACGGATTCCCCGTCCCTACGGCCCAAACGGGTTCGTAAGCAATGATAAGCTTCTTCAATTTCTTTTTGCTAGTTCCCTTTAAAGATTGCTTAATTTGTTCTTTTAAAACTTCTATCGTTTTATCGCCCTCTCTCTGCTCTAAACTTTCTCCTATGCACAAAATAGGGACAAGTCCCGCTTCTAAAGCCTTCTTCACCTTCTCATTTATCATCTCGCTTCCTTCTTTTAAATGCCTCCTTCTTTCAGAGTGTCCCAGAATAACATAGCGGCATTTTAAATCTTTGAGCTGAAGGGGGGAAATCTCTCCCGTAAAAGCTCCTTCATTTTCAAAAAAACAATCCTGAGCTCCCAGCACAAGATTTGAATTCTTAGGATTAAAGCTTGATACGTACAAAAATGGCGGACAGAGAATAATCCCTGCTTTTTTAATGGTTTTAACTCCTCTTTCAAGAAAACTAAAAATCGCTTTTGCTTCTTTCAAAGTTCTGGGATTCATTTTCCAATTGGCAACGATGAGAATTTTCATATCAATGTTTAAAAGTTTACCGTTTGAGTTATTCCTAATGTCAACAAAGTGACAATCACTCCCGCAAGCAGAGATCCAATAACAACCAAAGGCAACGCTTTTTTAAAAGGAATTCCGAAAACAAAAGCACAAATAGCGCCGGTCCATCCCCCAACAAAAGGAATGGGAGTTGCAACTAAAATTACAACCGCTAATCCCTCTCCCCATCTCTTAAACTTGGAAAGATTTGCTTTTCTCGTATGTGAAAAAAGCCATTTAAAAAACTTATCCAGAAAAGAAATTCTTCTTCCTAGAAATCGGGAAACGGGTTCTAAAACAGAAATTATTAAAACTAAAGGAACCAGGTTTCCTAAAACAGAAAAAAGGTAAGCCGACCAGATCGGCAAATGATAAACATTCAAAGCAATAGGAATTGATCCTCTCAATTCTACTATCGGAGACATTGCAATTAAAAACGTCTTTATTTCCGGAATCATTGTTTTCTAAGATACCGGGCTGCATCCTCAGGCGCCACAATTAGAACTTCCATCTGTGAACCCAGTTCAAAACCGGCCCAGGTTGAAGTTTTAGGAAGAAAAGTCCAATGCCAATGGTAAGAAGGATATTCTTTGCCGTCGCAAGGAGCAGTATGCAGATAAAAATTATATGAAGGATCGTTGAGTCCCTTGTGCAGTTTGGAAAGCACGGCTTTAAAAGCTTCGGCCAATGATTTTTTCTCATCCTCTTTTATCTTCTCAAAATAAGGAAGATGCTCTTTGGGAGATACAATGACCTGGAAGGCAGCTTTGGAAGCAAAGGGACAAGTTGCAATAAAATGCTTGTTTTCAAAGATAATTCTTTTTCTAACTTTCCTTTCCCATTTATTCATTTCGCAATAAATACATTTTCTATGCTTCCGGTAATATTTTCTTGAATTGAAAACGGCATTCTTTAAATCCACATCAACCAAAGGAGTGGTTATTATCTGAGAATGAGGATGTGAAAGCGATGCCCCGGCTTCTGCGCCATGATTATGAAAAATGGCAACATGATTGACGAAAGGCTTGCTCATTAAATCAAAATATCTTAACTGATACGCATCAATAACTTCTTTAATCTGGGAAACGGAAAAAGTCGCCATTGATTCTTCATGATCTTTCGTAACCACCACTTCGTGATGACCCAAAGCATTTATCGTTTCATAGAAATCCCCTTCCCTTCTTTTATTTAGTTTGGTGCCCGGAGTAAAAATCGGATACTTGTTAGGCAAAACAATTGTCGTCCAATCTTTTAAACCCTTCTTTAAATCCTTTTTTTTACCGTGAGAAAAAACAAGAACGGGAACTTCCTCCTTCTTAAGGTTGCAAAAAGGACATTTAGATTTTAGAGATTTTACCGCCTTTCCTTTTTTCTTAAAGGCTTCGGGCCTCTTTGCCCTATTTGCTGCCAAAACAACCCAATTTTTTGAAATTAAATCGTACCTTAATTCAGGTAAAACTTTTTCTATATTTTGTATTTTCTTGTTATCAGATTCCATCTAATTTTAAAAAGGTCACGAAACATTTTTAAGACACTTTTGAACTTAACTTTGCTTTCAAGATCGTTTTTCCAATAAATAGGAACTTCCTTTGTCTTATATCCCATTCTTTTCGCAATCACCAGAATCTCGGGATCAAAAGCAAAACGATTAATTTTACATTTAGGAAAAACATTTTCCACAACCTCTTCCGTAAAACCTTTAAATCCGCACTGCGTGTCCAGTATCCCCCAGGTGCCGCAGATTATTTGAGCTAATACTCTGAAAACATCCCCTAAGACTCTTCTGAAAAGAGGCTGGGGGGGATCTAAAACCGCTCCCTTGATATCTCTTGAACCGATAACGATATCAAATCCCTCCTTGAACGGACCCCACATCTTTTCTATCTCTTTAATGGGAGTAGAATTGTCTGCATCGGTAAAGACGCGGTATTTACCGCGGCCTTCTGCCAATCCCAATCTTGTGCTGTACCCTTTTCCGTAGTTTCCTTTAATATCAATGACCCTGAGGTTCTTAATTCTAGAACTTAAATCATTGACAACTTCAACCGTACGATCTTTAGAGCCGTCGCTGACAACGATGATTTCATAATCATAATCCTGGCCCGAAAGATAATTATCTATCTCTCCCAAAGTATTGGGCAAACGCTTTTCCTCATTGTAAGCAGGAACTATTAGTGAAAGATGAATTTTGTTTTTCATTAAATTATTCTAACACAGTTTTAAAAAACAAAAAAGTATCTGCATCAAGATACTTTAAACCAATCTCAAACAGTTAAAACTTCAGGACCGTTTTTTAAAACAGCAATAGTATGTTCAAAATGAGCGGATAAAGAACCGTCTCTGGTCACAAAAGTAATACGGTCCTTGCTTTCTTTGATATGCCAATCGCCTAAAGTAACCATAGGTTCAATACAAATAACCATACCTTTTTTCAATTCAAGGCCCTTATGCCTCTTACCGTAATTTAAAATTTGAGGTTCTTCATGAAGATCTCTGCCAATGCCATGGCCGCAAAGTTCCCTGATAACGCCCATTTGCTGGTTCTCGACATATCTTTGAATGGAGTTTCCAATATCGCCCAAGGTGTTCCCCGGCTTTACGTTTCTAATCGCTCTCTTGAGAGATTTCTTGGTAACTCGTATTAGGCGCTGTGCTTCGGGAGAAACCTTCCCTATCGGTATCGTCACGGCCATGTCGCTGTGAAATCCCCTATACTCCATTCCCAGGTCCAATGATAAAATATCGCCTTCTTTTAAAACTCTTTTTGACGGTACTGCATGGACAACTTCTTCGTTTATGGAAGTGCATAAAGCTGCAGGAAACCCCAAGTAGCCTTTAAAAGACGGTTTTCCCTTATATTTAAAAATCAGGCTCTCGGCGAGCCTGTTTAATTCCTCAGTAGTAACGCCCGGCAGGGATTTATTTTCCACTTCTCTTAAAATCCCGGCCAGAATCCTTCCCCCCTCTCTTATTATTTGAATTTCTTCTTCTGATTTAATCTTAACCATTTAAAGAATTTTAACAATTAAAAGAATTACATGCCAATGGCTTTTAAAACTTCTCTGAACACTTTGCTTACCGAACCGGCGCCGGAAATTTCTTTTACTTTAAATCCTTTTCCTCTAAAGAATTTAATCAAAGGATACGTCCTTTCTTTATACTCCTTCAACCTAACTTTAATGATCTCGGGACTATCAAGCCCTTTTCTTCTCATAAGCTTGGATCCGTCTAAAGGACACTTGGTAAGATGAACTGTTTCTTTATTGTAAATAATAGGATGGCGCATTAACCGGCAGATTCTTCGATGACTATTTCTGTAAATGGACATTTCGGCGCTCAACTTTATCAAAACAAGCTTAATGTTCTTTTTGCCATACAGCTTTTCCAGCAAAGGAATAACGATCCTGGCTTCGTCCAGGGTCCTTGGAGAGCCTGCTAAAATTAGAGACTCATCTATCTCATATATCTTTCCAATCTTTTTCTTCATCAGCCCTATAAAAAAAGGAAGGCTGCATAAAACGCCCTTTTCCCATTTTTCTTTTTCGTCTCTCAAGAAATACTTTTTCCCCCCTACTTTTACAAAATCATCCTTGCCGCCTTCTTTGAAAGCATTTTCTATAATCTTGCTTGTTTCAAGGTAATAAAAACTCAGTTTATCGGCTAAAAGATTGGCTTGCGTTCCCTTTCCCGCTCCGGGAGGACCGAGCAAAACAACTGCCATTTTTGGTTTTAACTGCTTCTTTGAAGATTTTTTAGAATTTTTCATATTCCCGCATTTGTAATTGAGCATTGATTTGACGAATTGTTTCCAAAACCACGGAAACCATAATCAACAAAGCGGTGCCTCCAATAAAGAATCCAAAAGTAGTCACTCCGGTTACCCCTCCGACAATTGAAGGCATAACGGCAATGCTTCCCAAAAACAAAGCTCCGATTATTAAAACACGATTTAAAATATAGTTTATAAAATGAGCCGTGGAATCTCCGGGCCTGATACCGGGAACAAAACCGCCCATTTTCTGAAGATTGCTCGCTACGGAATGAGGATCAAAGGTAACTGCAGTGTAAAAATAAGTAAATGAGAATACCAAAGCGAAGTACGCCATTCCGTAAAACCATGGATTTGCAAAGAACGCCCCCACAACCAAAGCAACGCTCCCTACAATTCCCCCGCTGCCGGAAAGAAAATTTGCCACCATTCCCGGCAAAAGCATGATAGATAAAGCAAAAATAATAGGAATTACTCCCGCAGGATTAACGCTCAAAGGCAGATATGTTGAGACCCCCCCGTACATTTTTCTCCCTTTCACTCTTTTGGCGTAAGAAACCGGGATATTCCTTCTTCCTTCATTGATTAAGACAACTCCGGAAATAATGATTAAAGACATCGCTATAAATAGAACGTATGAAGGGATTTGACTTGGATCCCATTTTATTAAAATCTCACGCATGTTCACGGGAGCGCGAGCAACAATTCCGGCAAAAATCAAAAGAGAAACCCCGTTCCCAATTCCTCTTTCGGTAATTAATTCCCCAATCCACATTAAGAAAACTGTTCCTGCAGTAACGGTCACAATTGAAGAAAGCATAACCATGGGAGTTATACTTCCAATAGCTCCCTGTCTCTGAAACAAAGAAAGCATTGCATACCCTTGAAGTATTCCCAAGGGTATTGTAAGCAGCCTTCCGTATTGATTAAACTTGCGTTTTCCTTCCTCGCCTTCCTCTTTGTATAGCTTTTCAAGCTGAGGGAAAATCATGGTAAGGAGCTGCATGATAATAATACCGGTAATGTAAGGACCTAATCCAAGCATTATAATGGAAAGCTTCTCAAGGCTCCCTCCGGTAAACATATTCAAAAGTCCGAACATCTGAAACTGATCAAAAAAATCCTTAAGGTTCTCTATATTAATTCCGGGCATAGGAATATTAGCCATAACCCGAAAAACAACAAGCATTGACAGAACAAAGAATATTTTATTCCTTAGCTCTTTAATTTTAAAAATCTGAATAAGTTTTTTAAGCCAAAGCATATCTTTTAATTTTTTACCTTACCTCCAGCTTTCTTAATAATATCTTCTGCTTTTTTTGAAAATTGGCAACCTTCAAAATTCAAAGCCTTAGTTAGCTTTCCTTTTGCCAAGATCTTAATCTTGGGCATCCTTCTTTTTATTTTAGAAGCTATTTTCTTTTCCAGCAACGTTTCCGGACTTACCTTCTCTCCTGCTTTAAAATGTTCTTCTAAAATATCTAAATTCAAATTCGAAACTCCTGTTTTATTTCTATGTGTCGAACTAAACCTATACCCTCTTAGTTTAGGATATTTTTTAATAAGTTCCCTGATAACAGGCTGCATTCTGTGACCGGCTCTTGATTTCTGCCCCTTCATCCCTTTTCCCGAATAAGTTCCTTTCTTTCCGCCGCGACCCACGCGATTTCTCTTTTTCTGGCTATGAATTGGTTTAAGTTGATGTATCTGCATACAAAATTTACTTCTTTTTGCTTGGATCCTTTAACTTCTTTAACGCTTCTATAGTTGCATTGGCATTGTTTAGTTTGTTTCCCGTTCTTCCTACTATCTTTGAAGAGATATTCTTAATCCCGCCCAGATCGCAGATAACTCTAACTACCCCGCCAGCAACCAAGCCTCTTCCTTTCTGCTGTGGCCTTAAAAGGACTCTGGCTGGACCAAATTTAGCATAAATGTCGTGAGGAATTGATTCTTCAACAATAGGAATCTCAATTAAGTTTTTCTTTGAAATTCTAGTTGCCTTTTCAATTGCCTTTGCCACATCACGGCCCGTAGCAGTTCCTACTCCCACTTTCCCTTTCCTGTCTCCGCTAACCATCACGGCTCTGAACCTTATCTTCCTGCCGCCCGCTCTCGTATGGGCAACACGCGCCAAATCCAAAAGCTTGGACTCATATCCATCGCTTGGTTTTGCAAACCTATCTCTTCTTATATTTTTTTTCTCAAACATAATTCTAATTTACAGGTTATATACCCTATTTGTTATTTAAAATTTTAACCCTCCTTCTCTGGCACCATCTGCAACTGCCTTTATTCTTCCATGATATTTCCACCCTCCCCTGTCAAAAATGACTTTTTCTATCTTATTCTTAAGGGCTTTCTCGGCAATAAGTTTTCCAACCTCGTAAGCCAAAGCCACTTTGGTTGTCTTTGCAGGCTTTTTTGCTGACGATTTAACTTTTTTCATCTTTTCATCGCTCATGGCAGCTAAAGTTTCGCCCTTTTCATCATTAATCAGCTGAGCATAAATATGCTTATTAGATCTGAAAATGCAAAGGCGAGGAACCTTTGTCGTTCCGGATATTTTTGCTCTAACTTTTTTATGACGTCTGTATCTTTTTTCCTTTTTCCTTAACATAAGCTTATTTTATCTTTTTAAGCTGTTTCACCCGCTGCTTTCTTACCGACTTTTCTTCTGATTATCTCATCAATATATTTTATTCCTTTTCCTTTATATGGCTCCGGGGGCCTTACTTTCCTTATCTTTGCCGCCGTCTGGCCTACCAGCTGCTTGTTGATCCCTGAAATTGTAATAACGTTCCTTTCCACCTTGAATTCTATTCCTTCAGGACATTGTATGTTAACTAAATGACTAAAACCAACTTTTAGAACTAAATCTTTTCCCTCCAGATTTGCCCTATAACCTACTCCATTTATTTCAAGTTTTTTCTCAAAACCGGAAACCACGCCTTCAATAAGATTATTAATAAGAGCTCTGGTCAGTCCCCAGAAAGCATTCGTTCGCTTTGTATCCGCATTGGGTCTGACAAATATCTTATTGTCTTCTATCTCAACCTTAATTTCTTTCCGAAATTCCTGAGATAATTGGCCTTTCGGGCCTTTAACGGTTACCTTTCTTTTATCTATCTTTACTTCAACGCCATCCGGTATTAATATTGGTTTTTTTCCTACTCGAGACATATTTTTACCAAATTTCACAGAGGATTTCTCCTCCAATCTTTTTCTTTTTAGCTTCTTTGTTGGTCATTAAACCTCTTGAAGTTGAAATTATCGCTATCCCATAGCCGTTTTTGACTTTGTATAGCTCATTATGTTTTTTGTAAACTCTCTGCCCGGGTTTTGAGATAACCTTAAGACTGGAAATACAAGGTTCTTTCTCTTCATATTTCAAATGAATTTCAATCTTTCTTTTTGTCTTTTTAGCTGTTTTCTTAACTTCTTCAAAAAAACCCTCCCTCTCTATAATTTGAGCTAAACTGTATTTAAAATTTGAAAATGGAATAGAAACCATTTCCTTTTTAACGGCTTGAGCATTGCGTATTTGAGTTAGTATGTCAGAAATTGGATCCATAAATTTAAAAATACTTAAAATAAATGTTTACCAGCTTGATTTTTTAACACCGGGTATTAAACCCTTATTTGCCATCTCCCTGAAACATATTCTGCATAATCCAAACTTTCTCATATATCCTCTTTTCCTCCCGCATTTAAAACAGCGTCGGACAATTCGAGTTGAATATTTTGGTTCTTTATTTGATTTTGAAATTTGTGCTTTTGTAGCCATATTGCTGAATAAATTAGCGTTTTATGGGAAATCCTGACAATTCAAGCAATCTTAATCCTTCTTTCTTGGTTTTAGCAGTTGTTGTTATGGTAATTTCCAAACCGAAAATGGATTTTAATTTTTCCGGAGAAATCTCGGAAAAACAGATGTGCTCTTTAATGCCTATGGTCAAATTCCCTCTCTCATCAACCGAGCTCGCTTTAATGCCGCGAAAATCCCTGGTTCTGGGAATGCTGATATGTATTAACCTTTCAAGAAAATCATACATCTTTTGTTTCCTTAAAGTAACGCACGCTCCTATAGAAACTCCTTCTCTGGTCTTAAAGCTGGCAATAGACTTCTTTGTCTTCGTCGAGACAGCACACTGCCCCGATATTGAACCCATATCCTTTAAAATATCTCCAACCATCTTTTCTTTCTCTTGACCTTTTTTATCAACAGCCAATCTTCCAAAACTTGTGTTAATGGTGACTTTTTCTATCCCAGGCACAGCCATAGAATTTTTATAACCAAACTCTTTCATCATAGCAGGAATGACTTCCTTTTTATATTTTTCTTTTAAGTGAATAAAGCTCATTTTATTATATTTCTTCTGTACTACGTTTCTTTGCCGCACTTTTTACAAGTCCTAATCTTTAAACTTTTTTTACCCTTTTCTCGAGGAACAATCTTGTATTCTATTCTTGTCGGTTTTGAACAATTCTTGCAAATCAATTTAATATTTGAAACGCTGATGGGGGCCGGCATTTGGACAATCTGTCCTTTTTCTCCAGACTTTTTCGGCTTGACATGCTTCTTCACCATATTAATACTTTCCACTGTCAAGCGGTTTTCTTCGGGAAACGTTTTAAGAACCTTTCCGATCCTGCCCCGATCTTTCCCTGAAATTATTAAAACTTTATCGTCTTTGCGTATTTTCATATTAATTCTTTTGCAAGTCCTGCAATTTTATCAAATCCTTTCTCTTTTAATTCCCTGGGAATAGAACCTGAAATTCTATTTCCTTTGGGATTCTTGGTTTTTCCTTCCAGTATAACAGCTGAATTCTCATCAAAACGAATATATGTGCCGTCCTTTCTGCGATATGCCTTTTTCTGCCTTACCACTACTGCTCTGACAACATCATGTTTTTTTACCGGCTTTCTCGGTTCAGCTTCTTTAACGGCAGCCACTATAACATCGCCAATCTGAGCATAACGCCTTCTGCTTCCTCCCAATACCTTAAAACACTGAATAATTTTTGCCCCAGTATTGTCAACTACATTTAACATTGTTTGCGCTTGAATCATAAAAGCTTAAAGTAAATATTTATAGTTTTTTTATCACTTTCCAGCATTTTTCTTTCGACAAGGGCCTGCATTCTTCAATCACTACCTTATCTCCGACATGAAACTCTCCTTTTTCATCATGAGCTTTGTATTTTTTGTTCACCTTGTATCTCCTCTCGTATTTCGGATGCTGTTTTATGCGTTCAACGTCAACTACAACTGTTTTTTCCATCTTATCTGAAACAACTTTTCCGGTTAATTTTCTCTTTGACATATTTCAAATTATTTAGATTTATTTTGTTTTTGATTTTCGTTTAATATCGTTATTATCTGAGCAATGTCTTTTCTGGTGCTTCTTATTTCTCTAACATTCTTAACTTTTCCCGAAGCCAAATCAAATTTAAAGAGGCGAAGTTTCTCTCTTTTTTCAGCCAGCAAGCCCTGGAGATCTTTTTGTTTTTTTTCTCTTAATTCTTTTGTTTCCATAGAGGCAAATTTATCTTTTTATAAAAATTGTCTTGATGGGAAATTTAGTTGACGCTTTTTTAAAAGCTTCTCTCGCCATTTTTTCGCTTATTCCTTCAAGTTCAAAAATAATTCTACCGGGCTTTATAGAAAAGACATAATGCGACACGGCCCCTTTCCCGCCTCCCATAGGAACTTCCGTTCCTTTCTTTGTAACGGGTTTGTCGGTAAAAATTCTTATCCATAATTTCCCTCCTTTTTTCAGATATCTGATAATACAGCGCCTGGCTGCTTCTATCTGACGGGCATTTATCCATTTAGGCTCAACTGCTTTTAACCCAAAAGAGCCGAAAGCAAGATCCGATCCCCTGCTTTCAATTCTTTTGTTTCTTTGCCTTCCTTTGTGCCATTTCCTATGTTTAGTTTTTTTAGGCATCATTAAAGCCATAATCAAAAAATATTAAAAATTAATCAAACTGCTCTCCTTTAAAAATCCAAACCTTTATGCCGATAATTCCGTAAGAGCAGTGCGCTTCTCCGAAACCGTACTTGATATCTGACCTGATTGTCTGGCGCGGCATTCTTCCGGAACTGACCCATTCTCTTCTTGAGATCTCCGCCCCGTTCAATCTTCCTGCAACTTCTATTCTTGCCCCTTCAATTCCTTTCATTAGAATAATCTTTTCCAATGCCTGCTTCATAACCTTTCTGAAATTCATTCTTCTTTCAATCCGCTGCGCAATCCATCCTATAACTAAATTTGGATTTGACCAAATATCTCTTATCTCCTTTATCTCAATCTTTAATGACGGGAAAACGCCTTTTTTAGATTTTTCCGGTCCGCCTAATGCTTTTAAAAGCTCTTTCTGCAGGTTTTTCTTGATTTCTTCAATTCCCGAACCCCCTCTTCCAATTATTAACCCGGGCCTGGAGCTCGAAACAACAATTTTAATCTTTTCAGGAAACCTTTCTATTTCAATTTCTTCAAGGCCGCAGTCCTTAAGCCTTTTCTTTAAAAAATCTCTAATTATTAAATCCTGCTTTAAAAATCCAGGAAAATCTTTATTATAAAAACCCTTTGACCCCCAATCGGACATCTCTTTAATTCTGAAAGCTTTTGGATGAACTTTATGTGTCATATTTCCACACTTAATCTTTTATTATTTAGAATGCCTTTCTTCTGAACACTCTTTTTGTTCCTCTTTCTACTTTTGGTTTTGCTATTTCCGTTTCACGTTTAAATTTCTCTTTTTTTTCTTTAATAATCTTATCCTTTTCTTCAATCTCCTTTTTCTCAATACGAGGCTCAACCTTTTTCACTCCTTTTGTTTTTTTGACTATTTTCTTCTTAACACTTTCCTTTATTTCACTTAAAACTATCGTTATATGGGATGTCTTTTTCTCAATCGCCCCGGCCCTTCCCATAGCTCTTGCCCTCCATCTTTTAAACTTAGGGCCTTCGTCTACGATAATCTTTGATATATAGAGGTTGGAAGGATCCATTTCTAAATTGTTTTTAGCATTTGCCACTGCAGAATCCAAGAGTTTCTTTAAAGGAGGCGCCGCTCTTTTAACAGTAAAACTCAAAACGGCCTGAGCTTCCTCAACTGTTTTCCTTCTTACCAAATCTGCAACTAGTCTTACTTTTCTGGGCGCTATTCTAAGATTTCCTAATTTTGCTTTAGCTTCCATATTATTTATCTGATTTCTTTTCTAACTCCTTTTGCATTTTTCCTCCGTGCCTTACAAATTTTGTAGTCGGAGAAAATTCACCCAATTTATGCCCTACCATATCTTCTGTTACGTAAACAGGAATATGCTCCTTGCCATTATGGACTCCGAAAGTAAAGCCAACCATTTCCGGACTGATAACACAGGCCCGGCTCCAGGTTTTAATAATGGTTTTGGATCCCGATTTAAGGCCTTTGATCTTCTTTAACAGCTTTTGGTCTACAAAAGGACCTTTTTTCAAACTTCTTGTCATAAAATCTTGATTATTAAAATTATTCTTCTATTTTTTCTTTCTTCTTTTAACGATAAATTTATCCGTCCATTTCTTTTTCCTAGTCTTCACTCCTAAGGCAGGCTTGCCCCAAGGAGTTTTCGGATGAGGCATGCCGATAGGGGCTTTTCCTTCTCCTCCTCCGTGAGGATGGTCGCAGGGATTCATAGCTGACCCCCTTACCGTCGGCCTTATTCCTCTATAGCGGCTCTTTCCTGCTTTTCCAAGTTTACTGTATTTATGTTCCGGTCTGGACAGCGTACCAACAGAAGCAAAGCATTCTTCCCTCACTTTTCTGGTTTCGCTTGAAGGCAAAACCAAATGGACAAATCCTCCTTCATGAGCCAGAACTTTAGCGGCCGTTCCCGCTCCTTTTATTAACTTGCCGCCCCGGTTGGGCTCAAGCTCCACGTTGTATACCATCATTCCAACAGGAACGTGCTTTATTTTCATCCTGTTCCCGGTAAGAATTTTTCCTTTTTCTGAACAAATAAAACTGTCTCCCACCTTTAGACCTTGCGGCAAAAGACGATATCTTTTTTCCCCATCTTCATATTCTAAAAGCATGATAAAAGAAGAACGGTAAGGGTCATACTCCAAAGCAATAACCTTGGCAGGAATATTGATCTTTTTCTGTCCGAAATCAATAATTCTGTAAAGCCTTTTTGCTCCTCCTCCCCTGTGTCTTACGGTAATTCTTCCTGACTTTCCCCTTCCTCCCGTTTTCTTCAACGAAACAAGCAACCTCTTCTCGGGCTTCTTTTTGCTCAACATGGAAAAATCCTCTTTTGTCATTCCTCTTTGTCCCGGCGTTGTTGGTTTATAGTATTTCATAACCTTATCTTGGCAATATTTCTATTTTTTGTCCTTTTTTTATTCTGACAATCGCTTTTCTATACCCTTTAGTCCATCCTTTGATCTTGCCCAATCTTCTTTTTCTTCCTTTAACCGTTATCACCCTGACAGAAACCACACCTACTCCATAGAGCTCTTCTACCACTCTCTTAATCTCCTTTTTATTGGAATTGGACGAAACCTTAAAAACGTATTGACCGTTTTCCGTTAAAATGGTTGCCTTTTCAGTAACATGAGCAGGCCCCAAAACCCTATAAGCTGTTCTTGAAATTCTCTTTTGCTCCAAAACACTCTTCCTCTCAGAGCCTTTTCCTGTCTTTTTCTTTGCTGGCACCTTTTCTTCTTCCTGCTCTATCCTTTTTTCTACGGATTTCTTCTCAGAGCTTTTTTCTTCCTTCTTCTTTAAGGGTTTCTTTTCAACTTTTCCTTTATTTTTTTTAAAAATATCAAATATGGGCATATTCTAGAAATAAGGACCTCTCGCTTTGCTCGAGAACCTTGATTCACTAAGATATAAATATATATCTTGAATTAATTATTTTTTCTTCAAGGCCTTCACCTTTTTCTTAGTTTCTTTTTTCTGAATTTTCTTTTCTTTAACTTCTTTTGGCTTTTTCTTTTCAACAATCGGCTTTTTGTCCTCAATATCCTCTGTTTTGTCTTTGGCAAAAACTTCCTCAATCTTCTTTACTGACGGTTTCAACATTAATATATGTTTGAAGGATAATAAGCTTAAAACATTTAAATCTTGAGCTTGAATAGTTTTGGTTTTATAAATGTTTCTTGAAGCTAAGATTAGTTTTTTGTCATTCTCTGCCAAAACAATTAAGACGCTTTCATTTTTAAAAGGAAACTTTTCTAAAACCTGGTTCATTAATTTCGTTTTGGGTTTTTCAAGTTCTATTTTATCCAATATTGTTAAAAAGTTTTCTTTTGCTTTCAAAGATAAGGTTTGGAAAAGCGCTTTTCTTCTCATTTTTTTCGGAACGATCTTCTTGAAATTCCTTTCTTTGGTAGGCCCGAACGTAACCCCGCCCCCTTTCCATATGGGAGAACGAATCGAACCGGCCCTTGCTCTTCCCGTACCCTTCTGCTTCCAGGGCTTTTTCCCTCCGCCTCTTACATCTCCTCTCCCTTTAGTATGAGCAATATTCTTCCTTTGGTTTGACGCTTGAGAAACAGCAACTTGATGCACCAAGTCGGGATTAAATTTCAAACCGAAAATTGTAGAGGGTAATCTCATCTTTTCAACTTCTTCTCCTTTTTGGTTATAAACTTTAAAAAGCATAATTTTATCCTCTAATTTCTAAAAGTCCGCCTCTTTTACCAGGCACTGCTCCCTCTAACGCTAGAATGTTGTTCTCACAATCAACTTTAACTATTTTTAAATTCTTAACCGTTTTTCTTTGAGTACCCATTCTGCCAGGCATCCTCTTCCCTTTGATAACTCTTTCAGGGAAAGAAGATCCTATAGAACCTATGGTTCTGTGTTCGTGTTTTACTCCGTGACTGGCGCTTTTTCCTGCAAAACCCCATCTTTTAACTCCTCCCTGGAACCCCTTTCCTTTGCTAACACCTGAAACTTTTACTTTTTCTCCTTCTTTAAAAACAGAAACATCTATTTTATCTCCCACTTTTAATTCGCCGGTTGGTGAATCTTCAAATTCTTTTAAAACCTTAAAGGGTTTCTTTGCTGATGTTTTTTTAATCTTCTTTTCCTTCTCTATTCTCTCATAACCAACCTGAAAGGCCTTATACCCGTCATCCTCTTCGGTTTTAATCTGGGTAACCTCGCAAGGCCCTGCTTCAATCAAAGTTACGGGAATGACATCTCCCTGTTCATTAAAAATTTGGGACATACCTAATTTTCTACCTAAAATGAATTTCATAACATCATTAATTTACGCTAATGGTAGCTGATTTACGCAGATAACATAAAATCGAGCATAGCCCGATTTCATCCATGACTATTTAAATAAATTCTAAGTTTTTAAAAGTTAATCATTAACATTTTAATTTAAGAAAGTAAATAGTCATATCAGTGAAAATCGGTCAAAAATCCGCAGTAATCAGATATCTCTACATCTTTATTTCAACATCAACCCCCGCAGGCAAATTTAAATTAGTCAAAGCATCAATTATCTTTGAATTGGGATTTATAATCTCAATTAATCTTTTGTGGATTCTCATTTCAAATTGTTCACGGCTATCTTTATGAACAAAAGTTGATCTATTGACCGTATATTTCTGAATCTCCGTAGGAAGAGGCACGGGTCCCATTACTTCCGATCCATAACGCAAAACTGTCTCAACAATTTGCCGAGCACTATTGTCGATTAATTTATGATCGTAAGATCTCAACTTAATGCGAATTTTAGATTTAACTTCTGTTTCTACAGATTCTTTCTTTTTAACGGGCATCTCTATATATGTTTTTACATGCCGTGCACCGTATAAGATTATGCACGATACACTCTTACTTTATTACTTTTGTTACTACTCCTGCCCCAACAGTTTTGCCTCCTTCTCTGATAGCAAACCTTTGCTTCTCTTCCATGGCAATGGGAGCAATTAATTTAACCTTTAAATTAACCGTATCGCCGGGCATTACCATCTCCGTCCCTTCGGACAATGTTACGTCTGCCGTAATGTCAGTGGTTCTAAAATAGAACTGAGGCTTGTATCCGGTAAAGAATGGTGTGTGACGACCTCCTTCTTCCTTGGTTAAAATATATACTTCTGCTTCAAATTCGGTATGAGGAGTAATGGAACCTGGTTTTGCCAAAACTTGACCTCTTTCTATATCCTCTTTCTTAAGACCTCTCAAGAGAATTCCTACATTATCGCCTGCTATTCCTTCGTCAAGCATCTTATTAAACATTTCAACGCTGACAACGATAGTTTTCTGAGTTGGTCTAATTCCAATTACTTCCACTTCTTCGTTTGGTTTAATAATACCTCTATCGATTCTTCCCGTAGCAACGGTCCCTCTGCCTGCAATTGAAAAAACATCTTCAACAGCCATTAAAAACGGTTTATCAGTTTCTCTTTTCGGTTCCGGAATAAATTCATCCACTGCTTTTAGTAAGTCAACGACTGGTTTGGCTGATTCATCATCAATAGAACCTACCTCTGATGCTTTGAGAGCAGAACCCCTGATAATAGGAGTTTCATCACCGGGATACTCGTATTTTTTCAAAAGTTCCCTAATTTCAGATTCAACCAAATCAATCATTTCAGGATCGTCTACGGTGTCGCATTTGTTTAAAAACACTACCAATGCAGGTAATCCTACTTGCCTTGCCAAAAGAATGTGCTCTCTTGTCTGAGGCATAGGTCCGTCTGCGGCGGAAACTACCAAGATAGCCCCATCCATTTGGGCTGCCCCGGTAATCATATTTTTAATGTAGTCAGCATGTCCCGGACAATCAATAAAGGCATAGTGGCGACTATCAGTCTCAAACTCGGTGTGGCTGATGTTAATAGTCAAACCACGCATCTTTTCTTCAGGCGCAGAATCGATCTCTGAAACAGATTTTCTAGATCCTTTTAATCCCTTAAGTTCGGTTGCCTTAAGGATGGCCGCTGTTAAAGTGGTCTTACCGTGGTCAACATGACCGATTGTACCAATATTGAGGTGGGCCTTTCCTCTTACAAACTTTTCTTTTTCAGCCATAAAACATATACTCATCTGCAATATTACTCGAATACTCCTTAATTGGGATAATTCGAATATTACTTACAGATTGGTATTTTACTTTAAATTTTTTTTAAACGGACACTTATTATTTTATTCGAATTAGAATAAAAGTCAATGTTTGTTATAGCACTAAAAGGGTAAATCTTCAACTTTTAGGTCTTCCTCTTCCAATTCTGCAGGAACCTTTTGCTCTTCTTCCTCATTATGAGGAGAAGGAAAAAGTTTGCCGGATTTTTCCTTTTGAACCTTTTCAAGGTATTCTTCAAAACTCATAATTACCATTACGGGCTTTCCATCCTCAATTATAATAATCTTTCCTTTCTCATTTTCAATTAATTGTCTTATTTCACTGATATTCATGTTATCATTATATCCTTTTTTAGCTTAAAGTCAAGCCGGAGCAAAACTTAACGTCTTTTACCTTCAATTATCTCTTGCGTTATGTTTTGAGGAACCGGTTCGTAATGGTCAAATTCCATGGTAAAAGTTCCTCTTCCCGCGGTCAACGAACGCAAGGAAGTTGCATAACCGAACATTTCTGCCAAAGGAACTTTTGCATCAATTATTTTGAGATTCATCCTGTCATCCGTCTTTTCTATCCTTCCCCTTCTTGACATTAAATCTCCGGTTACATCGCCAAAGAACCCTGAAGGTATCGTTACCTCTATTTTCATTAAGGGTTCAAGTAAAATTATTTTTGCTCTTATTGCAGCTTCTTTAAATGCTATGGAAGCTGCAATCTTAAAGGCAATTTCCGATGAATCAACGTCATGAAAAGAACCGTCATACAAAGTAGTTTTTACGTCAACCACGGGATATCCTGCCAGGACTCCCTTATCCATGGCTTCCTTCACTCCCTTTCCAACTGCAGGAATAAACTCTTGAGGAATGGTTCCTCCTTTAATCTTATTAACGAATTCAAAACCTTCGCCTCTTTCTTTAGGTTCTACCTTCAACCATACATGACCGTATTGGCCTCTTCCTCCAGACTGCCTGATGTATTTTCCTTCGGCTTCCGCCAACTGAAGTACAGTTTCTTTATATGCAACCTGGGGCCTTCCTACATCAGCTTCAACTTTAAATTCTCTCTTCATTCTGTCTATAAGGACATCCAAGTGAAGCTCTCCCATCCCTGAAATGATTACTTCTCCCGTCTCCTCATCCGTCTTTATTTTAAAAGTAGGATCCTCATCTGCAAGCTTTTTCAAGGCAATACCCATCTTTTCCTGGTCTGCTTTTGTTTTAGGTTCAATTCTAATAGAAATCACGGGTTCGGGGAAAATAATCTTTTCAAGAAGTATAGGATGTTTTTCGTCGCATAAAGTGTGTCCTGTGGTTGTATTCTTGAGCCCTACAGTTGCTGCAATATCTCCGGTGAAAAGCTCGTCAACTTCTTCCCTTTCTGCTGAATGCATCCTTAAAATGCGCCCGATTCTTTCTTTCTCTTTGGTGTTAACGTTTAAAACATAGGAACCCTTTTTTAAAGTGCCTGAATATACCCTGAAATAGGTTAAGGTGCCAACGTAGGGATCCGTTGCGATTTTAAAAGCTAAAGCAGAAAATGGTTCTGCGTCATCCGATTTTCTTTCAAGAATATCTCCCGTTCTCGGATCCGTACCTTGAACCGCAGGCAAATCAACAGGATTTGGAAGATAGTATATAACCGCATCCAATAAAAGCTGCACTCCTTTATTCTTTAAAGCCGAACCGCAGAAAACGGGAATTAATTTATAATCGATGGTTGCTTTTCTTAAAACTCTCCTTAGGTCTTCTGCCGGAATATCTTCATTTGATAAAAACCTCTCAAGAAGGTCGTGGTCTTCCGCGGCAATCTTTTCAATCAATTTTGATCTCCATTGTTTTGCCTCTTCCAGCAAGTTTTCAGGAATCTCTTCTTTTTTTACGTTCTGGCCATGATCCCCTTCAAACTTAAAAGCTTTCATCGTCAGAAGATCAATCACCCCTTCAAAATTATCCTCAAGCCCTATGGGTATCTGAGTTACAACGGCCAAAGGAGACAGCTTTTCTAATATAGAATTGAAACTATTTTCAAAAGAAGCTCCGGTTCTGTCAAGCTTATTTATAAAGCAGATTCTTGGAACTTTAAATTTATCGGCCTGCCTCCAGACCGTTTCTGACTGGGGCTCCACTCCGGCAACTCCGTCAAAAACAACTACTGCTCCATCCAAAACCCTCAAAGACCTTTGGACTTCAACAGTAAAATCAATATGGCCCGGCGTATCAATAATATTTATACGATATTCGTTCTCTTTTTTAATTCGGTCCAATTCTTCTTTTTCTACTCCTTCGGGAATAAGTTCCGTGGGAACCCAAAAACAGGTAGTAGCAGCTGAAGTAATGGTAATTCCCCTTTCTCTCTCCTGTTCCATCCAATCCATAATGGCCTGGCCATCATGGACCTCTCCTATCTTATGAGAAATACCGGTGTAAAATAAAACGCGCTCAGATACTGTTGTTTTTCCTGCATCAATGTGAGCGATAATACCTATGTCGCGAACTCTTTTTATTGGATACTTTCTCGGCATAATATTCTTTTCAATTTAGGCAAAATGGGCAAAAGCTCTGTTTGCTTCCGCCATTCTGTGAGCGTCTTCCTTTTTTTTAATTGCAGTCCCTGTATTGTTGTAAGCATTAATTAATTCCTCTGCTAATTTTTCCTTCATAGGTTTTCCTTTCTTAGATTTTGCAGCTGAAATTATCCATCTCATAGCCAGGCTTATTCTTCTCTTGCCTTTTACTTCTTTCGGAACCTGATAGGTTGCACCTCCTATCCTTTTTGGCCTTACCTCCAAAAGCGGAGAAACATTCTCAATTGCTTTCTCAAAAACATCAACAGGCCCTTTCTTAACCTTTTCTTTAATAATATCAAAACTTCCGTAAACGATTTTTTCTGCAACGGTTTTCTTGCCGCACCTCATAATGTGATTGATAAAATCCCCAACCAAAACATTGTCATAAATTGCATCAGGCACGCTCTCTCTGTTTTTTATTTTTTTTCTCCTGGCCATAGACTAGGTATTAGGTATTAGGATTTAATTAATAATTAGTAATTAGTTATTAGTCATTGGTTATTTTATTTCTTCTCTTTCTTTGTCCCGTATTTCGATCTTCCTTGCTTTTTCTTCTCCACTCCTCCCGTATCCAAAACTCCTCTTACAACATGATATCTCACTCCCGGTAAATCCTTCACTCTTCCTCCTCTGATTATAATCACGGAATGCTCCTGCAAGTTATGTCCTTCTCCCGGGATATAGGCAGTAACCTCCATACCGTTAGTGAGTTTTACTCTTGCCACTTTCCTCAGGGCAGAGTTGGGTTTCTTTGGGGTAACCGTAAAAACTTTCAAGCAAACTCCCCTCTTGAAAGAAGATGCATAATTCACGGGCCTGTTTTTAAGTACGTTAAAACCAAAAGTCAAAGCAGGTGATTTCGGCTTCTTTTTCGCTTTTTTTCGACCCTTCTTTATCAATTGATGAATGGTTGGCATATTTTTATTTTGATTTTTAAAATAAAGAAAACTTTTTTTCCTGCAGCTTTTGGAGTCGTTTCTATCCTTATTTTTTCTTTTATTTTTTATTTAAAAATCCGTTTCTTAATTTAACAAAATTTGAAACAAAAGTCAACAATTATTTTAATGAAACTGTTTTTAAAAGGTTAAAAAGGTGATGGCTGCCCGCAGATTACAAAATAAAGAACTCTAACTCCTCCAAAGATTAAGGGTAATCCGAAAAATATAAACAGAATTAAAAGCAATATCCCGTTCCGCTGAAGAAGCGGTCTAATATTATTATACTTCTCGGGTAAAAGACTGAAAAGGATATGAGAACCATCCAGAGGCGGAATGGGAATTAAATTAAACAGTCCTAACAAAAGGTTAAAGAACGTAATAAGACTAAAAACAATAAATACAGAAGGGGAAAGACTAAGAAATCTAATAGAGAGTCCGAAGATTAAAACTAAAAGAAAATTAGCTCCAGGCCCCGCTATTGCAACTTTTAATTCCCCCCATCTTTGGTCGCGAAAGTTATATGGATTTACCGGTACCGGTTTTGCCCAGCCGATTACAAAGGGACTTCTCATGATAACCAAAAGTAAAGGTAAAACAATAGTACCAAAAGGATCTATATGTTTTGAGGGGTTTAAACTTAGCCTGCCTGCATATTTTGCAGTAGGATCTCCTAATTGATAAGCCATGCTTCCATGGGCAACCTCATGTATTATAATGGAAAAAAATAAAACAATTAAAGAAAAAATCGTAATCCACATTGTTATACTGTAACATGTTTTAAAAATTCGACAAACTTGATTAAATCAAAAGGGGTTGAAAAAAATAAAAATACTGATAGAATAAAATAAATCAAATAATCATTATTAATCTTATGGCTAAACAATGTGCAATTTGCGGAAAGCAGGGAATGATGGCCGGCAAAAGAATAAAGCTGCGTGGAAAATACAATCCCACGCCTAAAAAAAGAAAATATCCTAACTTGCAATGGCTTAAAGTTCCTGTTGACATTAAAAAACCTGCCTACAAAGAATTTGCCGGGAAGAGAATCTTAGCTTGCACCAAGTGTATCAAGGCAACGGGGAAAACAAATAGATAATTCGATTGATGGAAGTTAAACCTCTGCCAATTGTCTCCGGGGCGTAGCATAGCTGGCTTAATGCGTCGGGCTGGGGGTCCGAAGATCGCAGGTTCAAATCCTGTCGCCCCGACACTACTAAATAACTAAAACCAGTAACAACACTGGTTTTTAAATGCAATCCTGCGACGTTTCTTGTTGACGCTTGGCGTCATATATAACCTATCCACATAATATATTTGACTTGTCTTTGTTAATTGGCTATAATTGGATATAGTTAATATATCCAATTAAATTTATGGTAAAAAACAAATCGATTAATCAAAAATATTGGGAAGCGCTGAAAAAGAAAACTTTAATCGAAAGCACTGCGGCATCAATACGGCTTTCTGGCATTGATATTACCAAAAGAGAAGTTGAACGAATAATTAATGATGCAAAGACCGGCTCAATATCCGATAAAGATTTAAATAAAATTTTATCTCCTAAGCAACTCATTGTCTGGGAATATCTGCAAAAAATAGAAGAAACCACTACTGGTGAAATTGTTAAAAAGACAAAAATTGCCCGGCCTACCATAAAACAGGCCTTGGATAAGCTTTTGCGTCTTAAAAAGATTGAACGCATCGGGCTCGGCAGAAGCGCGAGATATAGAAAGTTATAAAATATGCAAAGATCGTGTGGTTGCTACTTCCCGGCGTATAGCCGACCTACTTTTCCTTTAAACCTGTCGAGGTTAAACCTCGACACCCTTACTTATTCACTTGAGCACTTAAGCGCTTATCTACACTCCTGTGCGCAATTAAGCTATAATGACGTAAAGATAAATAAGAATTTCAATGGCAAAAGAATCCAAAAACAATTTTAAACTATACGAGCAAGAAATCAAAGAATCGATAGCCAAAGCAAAAAAGAAGCTTCAAAGAGAAAAGAAGGAGTATGTAAAATTAAATTCATATACTTCAGAAAAGATAAAGTCAGAGATTGCAAAAGTTCTCAAAGCAGTCCTAAAAACCAAAAAAAGCTTACCGGAAATAGAACTTGAAGCTCCCCCGCCATATATTTCAGGTGATCTATGTATGGCTGTTTTTAAATTGGCGGGAATCTTAAAGCAAAAACCTGAAGATTTAGCTCAAAAAATATCAGAATACATTAACAAACACAACTTTGAATTCCTAAAAGAAGCTTCTGTCATCAAGGGTTTTGTTAATATCAACATTAAAAAAGAGAAGGCTTACAAAGAAATTCTTTGGAGAATAAAAGAGACAGGCGAAAAATACGGGGAAAGTAATGTTAATTCTAAAAAGACAGCAATAATTGAATACTCTTCCCCAAACATTGCCAAACCAATAAGCGTTGGACATTTAAGGTCAACCGTAATAGGACAGGCGCTCGTCAACATTTATCGCGAAACCGGATACAATATAACGACAGATAATCATCTCGGAGATTGGGGAAGTCAATTCGGCTCTCTGCTTTATGCTTTTAAAAAATGGGGCAAAAAAGAAAAAATAAAGAAAAATCCCATAGAAGAGCTTAAGAAGCTTTATGTAAGATTCCATAAATTTTCCCAAGAAAACCCGGAAGCGAAAGAAGAAGCTAGAAAATTAACGGCTAAGCTTGAAAACAAAGATCCCGAGCTTGTCTCTTTGTGGAAAAGATTCAGAGACCTAAGCTTAAAAGATTTCCAGGAAACGTACAAAAGATTGGGCGTTCAGTTTGATACAAACATCGGTGAAAGCTATTTTATCGAACAAGCCAGGAAGATAACAAAAGAGTGCTCTCAAAAGAAACTCTGCAGAAAAGATAAACTTTCCCAGACATTGATAGTGGAAAATCTGGAAAACCTTCCAACTTTCCTCATTAAAACAAAGGAGGGTTCAACGTTATATATAACAAGAGACCTTGCAACCTTAAAGCTAAGAATAAAAGAATTTAGCCCCGATGTAATTCTATATGTCGTCGGCGGAGAGCAGGAACTGCACTTTAAACAATTGTTTGCATTAAGCAAAAAGCTCGGACATCTGCCTAAAAAAGTTAAGCCAATACATATTGGATTTGGAATGGTTTTAAATGAAGGGAAAAAGATGTCAACAAGAAGAGGGACAGTCATTGAACTGAAAGAACTCTTTTCAAGAGCAGTGAAGAAATCAAAAGAGATAATGAAAAAGAAAAATCCGAAACTGAGCCAAAAAGAATTAGATAACCTTTCAGAAATAATAGGAATAGGTGCAGTAATCTACAATGACCTGAGCCAGTCAAGAATTAAAGACATATCTTTTGATTGGGATAAAATGATTGACTTTAAAGGAGGAAGCGCAGCTTATCTCCAATACACCTTCGTAAGAATCAATTCCATACTGAAAAAGCTAAAACCATCGGATAGCAAAGTTTTAAATAAAGAGGAAATCTTTTTTGAAAATGAAAGCGAATTCAATCTTGCAAAAAAGCTGATGTTTTTCCCCCAGATAATCCTTAGATCACAGAAAACAAATTTCCCTCATCACATTTGCGTTTATCTGGAAGAATTAACTCAGCTTTTTAATAACTTTTATGATGAAACTTCCGTTATTAAAACAAAAGATTCAAAACTCCGCTCCTCAAGAATAATGCTTATAAAATCCACAGCTTTGGTAATTAAAAGAGGGCTTTCTCTTGTGAATATTAAAGTGCCTGATAAGATGTAATTAAAGAAGAGAATTAAAAGAACGCTTGTTTTAAACAAGCGTTTTTGCTTTAATGTTTTTATTTTTTAACTATCTGAAGAAGATCTTTAATTTCTTTCTCGATAAATTTTTCAGCAACTTTCAGGTTTTCTTTTAAATTCTTTTTTACCTGCTTTTCCTTCCCAGTCAATTCCCTTTTTAATTTTATCTTCTCAATCTTTTCCAAATATTCATCCGATACTGTTCTTAAGCTTTCAAAAGCTTCCTTAAGAGACCTCCCAATATCTTCCGCCTCTTTTTTAATCTTTCTTCTTCTCCTTTCCAGCGCAAGGCGCAGAAGTATGAACCAAAGACCCAAAACCATAATCAACCCGATAAAGATAATAAAGGTTTTTTGGTAATCAAGTTCTATGGTTCCAACTTTAATAAAAATAGGTTTTTTAACTGAGAAATAAACTGCTTCCGAAGACATGCTTTTTGCCCCTTCTTTATCAATAGCTTCGGCCCATGCTTTGTAGTTTCCTTCCGGTACAGAGTGGCTAAAAGTGAAATACCAAATGCCTTTATCAGTGCTTTGAGTATGATCTAAAAATACTCTCCCTTTTTCATCTTCAACATAGATATTAATTTTAGCTTTTGGGACAGCAAGACCTTTTAATACAATAAGGTCATTAACAGATAATTCTGAGGGAGCATTTGTAATTACAGGGGCTTCTATCGGTAGGATTTCGATTTCGGCTATACTTATCTCATAGTTTCCTGCCTTGTCCGAAGCCTTAACAACTACATTATGAATTCCAGGTGCCTGAACCGGCAATTGATAAGGATTCGATTCAATTTCCTCGCCTGTAATTGCAT
>Ga0265594_1000129_pt1 | contig 60841 bp, 30 predicted proteins | sample saktaG_11_FD_190147 | JGI IMG/M metagenome (GOLD analysis project Ga0265594, IMG submission 190147) | Saline water microbial communities from Sakinaw Lake, British Columbia, Canada - sak_2011_5_24_80m | ecosystem: Environmental > Aquatic > Non-marine Saline and Alkaline > Saline ...
TAATCCCGGTCACCGTCCAGGTCGAGTAATACCCAACGTTTAGTAGTCGTATCGCCACCCATTTGGTCTAAGAGCTCAGCCCAGTCCAGATCATTATCATTAGCATACTCTTTGACGCTTCCGCTGATTAAGCTGATTGATCGGTCTAAAACGCCATCATTATCGGCGTCTTCGTTTTCGAACGTGGTTTTTGACCAGGCATGAGTATAGGAACCCTGATCGGCGCGGCTCATCATATAATTAAAGACAATTTTGTCTTTTTTAGTCGGATGCAGAGAGAGACTGGAATTGATTGAGAGGGAAAGATCCGTTGCATTATCAAACCGTCCTTTATCATCGGAATACTGACCGGCGATAAAGAAACGGGAGCCCCAGAAATTTGACGGAACCGGACCGCCAAATGAAAATTCCACATCTTTCAGTTCATGGTGATCCTGGAAGGGTTCAAATCCTAAGGCGCTGGTTTTATAACGAACCTGTCCCGAATAATTCATGCCGCCCTCTTTAGTGATCACATCCACGACACCGGATTGGGCATTGCCATATTCTGCGCTAAAACCACCCGTGGTTACGTTTACCTCGGCGATTGACAACTCGGGGATATCTATTTCAACTTCAGAAGCACCCAAATCACCCTGTCCCATCGGATCAGTAACCGGCATACCATTAACAAGATAAAGAACTTCATCCATACGACCACCGCGGGCATGACCATCCACGAAACCGGCGGTCATTCCTACAATATCTTCAATATCATCTATCGGGATAGTCTGAATTTCCTCCGCAGTCTTAGTGTTCCGACTCGCAGTGAGATCCTGTTGAATAAGCGGACGTTTGGCTTCTACAATGATGGTCTCTCCTTCGATAACCTCAATTTCCAGGGGGAAATCACATTTAGCGGTTAGATCGGCGTTAACAATAACATTTTTCGTAATATATATCTTATATCCGATCACCTGGCATCGAACCGTATAAGTCCCGGGGGGTACATTTAAAATAAAATAGTTCCCGCCCGCATCCGACGCCGATCCCAAATAAGTACCTTCAACAAGCACATTTGCGCCAATAATCGGCTCACCGGTACTTTGATCGATTACCTTACCGGCAATTTTCCCGGTACTGGCTGCAAACGTAACAATGCTAACAGCAAAAATAAAACAAACGAAAAATAACAGCCCCTTTTTCATTGCTCGCTCCTTTATAATCTCTCCCAAATATTAAAAATCCCCACATAAATGTAAATATTTAATCTCATTTCTTTCAAGATAAAAATGCCAATGAACTTATATTTTCAAATAATTTGCTCAAACTCGTAAATAACTTAAATTTAATTCGTTTAATTTACCGGAGTAATAAAAAAGTAAAGCACCGATTGCCGCACAGAAACATCACTGTCGAGGAAAATATTCATTTTATTTACTTACAAACCCACACTATGGATGCAATCTACAGTATTTACGATTCCTTTGTCAAGCTTTTTTTATGACGGAGCGCCTAAATTATTTAAGTGTTTTGTTAACACCCCATCCACAATATCATATTCTTTCGCTTCCGACGATAGCAAATAGTTATGAACAGAATCCTGACCGATTTTAGCCTCATACTATCATAATTTCCGGGCTAAACCGGGATACAATCTTTTGCACATTAAAAAAAAGCGGCAGCTAGGATAGCTGCCGCTTTTGATAAAGGTCTTTTCAGACTGCTCAAGCAGTATTCTCAGAAGCCGAAACTCACTGAAAAATACTGGTTGGCATCAAAAAGTTCCATCGGGCGATTGGCATAATCAAACATGATATTTGTGCCCGCAAAATTTAAGTTTAAACCAAAACCCATTGATAATCCGAATTGAGATTCTTTATCCCAATCCCAATCATCCGGATATAGCATAGACAGATAACCCGCCCGAATGAAAAACATCTCTTTAATACCTAATTCAGCGCCTAATCCAATATGATCCAGCTCGAAGCTGTTGTTGTTATAGACACCGGACAAATTAAGGTTTCCCAGTTCGCCTAAATCATAGACATAAGAGAGTCCCATATTCATGCTTGTCGGCAGCTCATGTGCAGCCAGATCCAACTTGGTTTTACGGGTGGTCGCATTGGGGTTTACCCATTGAATTTCAGAATCAAATTCATGCGCATTACCGTCGTATTCCAGATCACCACCGATATTTTTCATAGTTACGCCGAAGGCTATACCGAACGGAGAAACATACTGCAAACCAAGGTCAAAGGCGAATACGCTGGCGCTCATACTGCCCAGTTTCTCCGAAATTACTTTCATATTCGTACCGAAAGAAATTCTGTCGGTAAAACGCTTGGCGTAAGTTATTCCGGCTGTTATATAATCAGGCGATAGAACTTCACCGGTACCTTCCGGCGATTCAATCGTTGTGACATAAATTTCACCGATATCGAAAACCTGTAAACTCAAGCCTATCACTCCAAGTTTTCCCGCTCGGACACCAGCAGCAAGATAGCTTACCTTCATATCGGCAAAATAATCCATATAACTGAATGTCGCTTCTCCGGCTTCCAATAGGGATAGCCCGGCAGGGTTCCAATAAATGGCGCCGGTGCCACCAATATTTGCAATATTTGCGCCTCCCATTGCAACATTACGGGCGCCCATCGGAATCAGAAGCTCCACTGCACCGGCTGTGCCCATCTTCGGAGCGCTTGCAAACACACCCTGAGAGCCGATAAGGAGCAGTATCAATAACCCAATTAAAAAATATCTCTTTTTCATATTACATCTCCCATTTTATAATCAACAGTTTTTCACAGCTTTATTAATAGGTGTCAAGTCTCTCATTAGGTGCAAAAATCGCAAGTTTGCCGACTTTTTCACCAACTCCCGGAACATCTACAAGATAGACATAAATACTGCTTGCAACCGGCAATTCATACTCATTCTTTAAATCCCACTGCAAGAAGGTTGTCGAAGGATCATTCTTTTCCAATTTCCTGATCTGGTTTCCGGCCAGGTCAAAAATCCGGATGGTCGCTTTTTCCGGTAGGTTGGTAAACTGCACCCAACGTTCGAAGATGTTCATTTCACCGCTGTGATATCCATAATAGGGATTCGGAACAACATTGATTTTCGCGAGATCTTCTTTCAGATATGCTTTTGTTGGTTGAGATGCTTCAGGAGCGGTAAAAGTAAACTGATCATAGGTACTATTAACATTACTTGCAAAAATCTGAATTTCAAAAGCACTCTCCAGATATGGATGAGAACCTCTGGCTCCCCAACCGGCAGCATACATCACGTTGTTATATGTTCCGTCAAGGTTTCCGTTCAGATATTCAGTATACTGTTCATCATAAGTCTCATTGGTGATAAAGACATACTCTCGACCACCCCTTTCACTAAATTCCGAACCATTCCAGCCCATATCCCAAATGAAGTTGCCGTTACCAACACCTTCTCTGGCGTCTTCTACAATAGCAATTTTCAGCTGTCGCGGAGGAGTGGCTTCGGTATCCCAAGCAGTAAAAGGAATATCGGCCAACTGCGACTGTACAGCGTAGCCCAAATCTCTACGATAAACCACAGCTTTTTGCCAACAGTTTGGGTATTCCAATTTACTTGCAGCCATTAATCCCGCCGAAGTGGTGTCCGTTCGATCGGTTACTCCGGCAAAACGGAGTTCGACATCGACATAATCTGCAGGCCCACAATCACTTCCAAAAAAAGAAAACCCATTTCCCAAAGCTCCAAACATAGTTTCGAGTCCCCAGTTGGTCGGCCAACTCACCCAACGGGTACCACCGCTTGTATTGTAACCCATAGCACCTGGATAATAGCCATATGGACCGTCAATCGTCAAATTAATACCAGGATCAGGACCTTGAACTTTTACCATCAAACCATCAACGACATTATAGGCATCATTACCGGTTTGATTTGAGGCGCTGTCAATAACAACACCTGAAGGAGTACTCAAATTCCATGTCAAATCCTCATTAAAGGTCACTGTATAATCAAGACCGGTAGTAGCGGACGGATCGACAACCCATACTACGGTAGAACCATCGCTGGGAGTGATACTGGCGTCGCTTACATCATGAATAACTACCAATGTATCATTGTATGATGCAGAGTAACGTACGCCGGGATAACTCTGCGGCACAACCGTCACAATTGTCGGAGCGCTGGGAAAAATCTTCGGCGCGCCATAAGCCAGATAACCTTCGGCGACAACACCGTAATAATATTCTTTACCGTTAATTAGCGGCTCACCGACATTTCCCACAAATGAATTCTTATTGGCCAGAATCCTGATAAAACGCTGTTTGTTATAAGGGAAAGCATCGCCGGCATTCGCCGAGGTAACATCCCAGTGGTCCACTTTCACCGGATCGCGACCGGAAGCATCGGAATACTGATAAACGGTGTATCCATAGAAATTGTAGGAGTCATCATCAATTACGGTAACAACGTTATCAATAATTACCGTATCGCCCATAGCCTTTTCCACAATCGGATCGATCGATTCATAGGGAGTTCCGTCACTGTTAAATTCCGACATTTCATCCCAGGTCAGAAGAACTTCATTGGGAAGTTCACTTACTGTGACCGCAGGCGCTTTAGGCGATTTGGCAAGTATAAAATCGAGGTCATAAGCCAGCTGAGCCAGGTTGTCGACCTCTTTCAACGTTGTAACGCTGTTCAGGTTGTCTGAACCGCGGGCAAGGATCACCCCGGCTACAATTTCCTGCACGCCGGGCTCACCGAAATCAGGCATGCCGTTAGCATTAGTATCTTCCCATTTCGGCATGGAAAAAGGTCCGGTGGTCATCATGAAACGGCGATCCGCTTCATTGGAATCCCTCCAGCCCTGATCTGTTTCCGGATCTCCCGTAAACATAAACGGACATTTAGGATAGGTGGGATAAGTGCCGGTTCCGTTGGCGCCGTCATCCACAATTGGACTTCCATCCCGCCAGTAACCGCGCATATAATTCCAGACATCACCGCCGGATTGGGGATTACCCTGAGGAGAATCATCATTATTATAGAAGATGAAAGAAGTCATACTTAGCATTTTCTTATCTTGCAGGACAGTGCCGTCAGGCAGGCTAACCGTGGATCCGACTTCGTCGATAATCGGCCCCTGGAAGAAGTCAATTCCTACTGCTGGCGGGGCAGCACCGTAATTTTGATCAGGATCAACGGCATTGTAACAGTATCCTAAACCCAGAGTTGTATCACAACCAACTAAATCGTCACCGGCATCTCCCAGATCAGGGTCTGACCAGATAACGAAATAGGTGTCTTCCCAGTCATAAGCGCTTTTATTGATCAACTGCCATTTAATGAAGATCATATCGCCCATGGCGTCGGCGCGATTGAACGCCCATACTAATTGGCGAATTTCCACGCTTAATTTCTTGGTTCCATATTCAGTGTGGTCCGCCAGATCGTTGAAGACGCAGAAAGCCGTCTGGTCACCGATCAATTCGGGATTGCCGTCGGCATCTACCGGGGCTCCCTGATCGAGCGGCCAGTTGGCCCAGTCGCCGACGCCGCCCGGACGCAATTCATACCATTTATACTCGGCGTCGTTCTTGTTAGCCGCCACGTCGGGCGCAAGCACTTCGCCGGCTTGAAACTCAGTGGCCGAATGTTGGACCCCCGCGATGCGCGGCTCTCCATCAACCATGGCGCCGACATACTGACCGGCGCCAAAGATAGGACTTAAGCCTGACCCTTTAGGCCATTCCAGACCCCAATCGCCCACAACATTATCATACATCCAGGTTCCGTTATTTCTAAAAACCCCGTTCATGCGGTTAGCATTTATCCATATGTCGCTGTTGGCTATGGTGGTTTTTGATAAAGTACGGGAGTTGTTGACACTTTCGGCGCCATAGATAAGCGCAGAAACCATCAGTATTATCACAAATATTGATAATATCTTTTTCATAAATTCCCTCCAATTATTAGACAATATTAAAATCCATGAGTTCATTACTTCTGCTATAGTTCAATCTGTACTCCCAATCGTATTTGACGGGGAACTCCGTAATTGTTATAATCCATTTCACGCATTTTGTACGCTTGTTGACCCGCTTCATCGAGAGAACTCCAGTATGCCTTCCCGGCCGGAGTGCCGAGAAATCCGGTGTCATCCGGTAATCCTGTCGTAATCCAAATATTCCTTACATTTTCAGTGTTCAGCAAATTAACCACCCAGGCATAAACCGTTAGTTTTGAACCACCAAAATAGAAGTCCTTGTTGACTTTCAAATCAATCTTATAGACCCACGGTGAAACTTCGGCATTAACTGCAGAATAGGGCGATTCCGATACATTGTCGTTATCATAACGACCTGTAAAAGGATTGGTGTTAAACGTTTTCATACGGGTATAGGGGTTTCCCGAGTTAAAGGAAAACATCACGTTGGCGCCCGAATTTTTCAGGAACATGGGAGCATCGTCTTTGCCAAAGCGATAATCCAGATTCAAGCTTCCCGTATGTCTTTGTTCAAATGTCAAAGGCATGGCAAATTTCGGGAAATTGCCTCTGGCGCCGCCCTGCCAGGCAATGTCAAAGTTTGAACCTGATGCAGAACCGGTACCCTTGGCGTACTGCAATTCATAATTAAATGTCGCTGAAAGATTTTTATACCGTCTGAGATTAAAAATAAAATCAATTCCTTTTACCGTACCGAAATCTCCGTTCATCTGAAAAGCAATATTAGTTACGTCGGTAGTAACATTCAGCAACTGGACAAGATCTTCGGTTTCTTTGTAAAAAGCGGTCAATTGCAAAGAAGCATTATCGCCTAAACGCTGTTTAAAACCGATTTCATAGGAGGTTGTTTTCGGAGGTCTGAGATTTGGATTGTTCAGACTGGTAAAATAACCGCCGGAATTCACAAATCTATCCAGGTAGAAAGGACTCAGATAGAGATCGGTCAGACGCGGCGCTTGATAAAATTTACCGTACTGGGCATGAAAGACAGTCTGATCCGTTACCGGAAAACTCATCCCTAAACGGGGACTGATAAAATAATAGGTCTCGGATTCGACAACATCACTCTTATCAAAAATCTCGTTGCCCCCGAACATGCCGGTGCCTTCCACGAGGACGCCATCTTCATCAAAAGTAGCTTCCTGTTCTTTAAACATCCATGCGTTCGGATCGATATGATCATAACGCAAGCCAAGATTTAAGATGAGATCTTCGAACTCAATCTTATCCTGGAAATAGGCGCTCATAATGATCGGATTATAAGGCGCCTGATTCATGAACCCGCTTGTCGGTTTGCCCGTTTCGTCTCTGACAACATCTTCCAGGTAATCACCTTCATCAACTTCATTTCCTTCAAGATCGTAGCCGTAAGCCCGAACATCCATTGCGCGATATTTTTCTATTTCAGTTAAATAATCGGGATCAACGTATTTCGACGGGCTGTAAATTCGGATTGAGCGCAGGGTATGATATTTATATTCAAATCCAGCCTTAAAAGTGTGGTATTTTCCCTGTTGATGAGTTAAATCAAAATCAACTCCCCAATAGGTAGTCCGCTGTTTGAAAATATTATCATAGGTTGCGCCAGGTTGAAAGAAATCCGGCGTTAAACGTCCTGTGTATGCTTCACCATACTGCAGGGGAATATCAGGCCAGGGATTATTCTTGGGATCGCCGTATTGTGCCAGATCATCTTTAAATATCGGATCCCAACAGGTTCTTTCCGTGTCAAAAAGATTTAGCTTCGCTTCATAAAAAGTACGCGATGACAGCGTATGAGTGAATGTCGTATTAATCGTTCTTGTATGGGTATTGTATATTGGTCTGTGTTCCGTATTAAAGAACATCACCGGCTGTATACCCACAGCTGCACCTAAGAAGTCGGCACTCATTTTTCTATCTGTCTGAACAAAGCTACTCCTTAACTGCATGTTTTTGCCGAGCTGAAATTTGACTTTACCGGTAAAAGACCAGTCGGAGCTGCTGTTCTCGGGAAGTCGGGCGTTAAACTTATAATTATGCGCAAGCGTATCATAAATTTCATCGCCTAAAGAATCAAGAGCTATAATATTGTAACCTAACGTGGTATCAAAAACAGTGGTTTTTATTGGTTGATAATATGTCCATTCTTCCAATTTGTCAGGATTTTCCGCCCATCCCCAGGAAGGTGTATAATCTGCCCGATATTTCCGGGAAGCGCTTAAAAAGAAAGTGTGTCTCATCTTAGGGATAATCGGACCGCTTAATGAAGCAATATATTCATTGTATCCATAAGAATATGTTCCGAGCCTTTTCTCATCGGGGCTGAAAATTTCATCGGTAATCACATGGAATGAACCGGAATATTTTTCTGTTCCCGGATTTGTGGTAATTGCAATAATACCGGACATTGCATCGCCGTATTCTGCATTAAAGCCACCGGTTTGAACACTCATTTCCTCAATTGCTTCATTCGGCAACTGAATCCGGACTGCATTATTGTAGGGATCGTTGACCAAAACACCGTCGATATATACGGCGGTTTCACCGCCGCGACCACCGCGAATATTCATTGCAGAACTGTTTTCTTCCTTGACAACACCGGCGCTGAAACTGGCTATTGCCTGAAGACCGCGTACCGGTAAATTTTCAATGTCTTCAGCAGTCTTGATAATGTTCGTATTGGTTTCATCCTTACGAATCATCGGTCGTTCTGCGGTTATCACGACCTCTTCAAATTCTAACGCTGTCTGTTCCAGATCAAAATTCAATTCGGTTGTCAAATCAATAGACACCCTCACATTCTGGACAACCGTTTCTTTGTAACCGATGTAGCTTGCCCGAACATCATAGGAACCAACAGGAACATTCAAAATAGAATAGTATCCACTTACGTCGGTCGCAGAACCTAACATTGTTCCTTCAATAAGCACATTCACACCGGCAAGCGGTTTTTCCGTGGTTTTATCCACAACCGTTCCGGAAATCTTACCCGCCGTGCCGGCAAAAAGAGCAAAAGGCAACACAAACACTAATAAACAAATCGCTATGCGTCGCATCATACTGACCCTCCTTTGATTTACATTACTAACACTATTTCTTTACAAACCCACACTATGAATGAAATCTACAGTATTTGCAATTTCTTTGTCAAGCTTTTTTTATGAAAGAGCGCTTAATTATTTTAAGTGTTTTTTCAGCACCTCGTCCACAATACCATATTCTTTCGCTTCCGACGAAGACATAAAATAATTGCGATCGGTATCCCGACCGATTTTATCAATAGGCTGACCTGTTAATTCCGCCAATATTCCATTTATCTTTTCTTTGATCTTAACAATTTCTTTTGCGTGGATCTCGATATCGCTTGCCTGCCCCTCAACACCGCCTAATGGCTGATGGATCATAATCCGGGAATTCGTTAATGCAAATCGTTTACCCTTCGTTCCTGCCGCCAGCAGAACCGCCGCCATGCTGGACGCCTGTCCGATACAGATCGTGGCAACATCGGGACTGACATACTGTATCGTATCATAGATAGCCAGTCCGGCTGTCACCGTTCCTCCCGGACTATTGATATATATAGAAATCTCCTTTTCCGTATCTTCGGCCTGCAGAAACAACATCTGGGCAATAACCAAACTGGCAACATGATCATCAATGGAATTACCGATAAATATAATCCGTTCTTTCAGCAGCCTGGAATATATGTCATAGGCGCGATCCCCGCGCCCGGTCTGCTCAACAACCATCGGAATGTACATCTGATTTTCAACAGCTTTTTCACTCATTATAAATCCCTCTTGCGAAAATCGCTTGTGTGCAGTGTTTCTTTTTTAATTTTTACAAATTGTTTTAGAAAATCAAATGTTTTCTGCTCGTGGAGATCATTTTCCAGATGCGACCGGTTCTCTGATTTTCGATAATACTGAACTACTGCAGCCCTGTTTTGTTCGGGATATTGAGCAACAACTTCCTGGATTTTTTTATCAATATCCTCTTTACCGACTTCAATTTTTTCAGCCCTGTTGATCGCTTCCCGGATCAGATACCAGCGTATTTCCCGTTCGGCAATCGGTCGATACTGTTCGCGAATTTTTTCTTCATCGATTTCCTTATTACCGTTTTTCGACAGAATATCTTCTACAATATTATCAAGAAACCGTTTAACTCTTGAAGCCGGAACATCAAATTTTACAGTATTGATAAAATAATCCGTGATGGACCTTAAAAATTCTTTTTCAGAACGGTTGTCCCATTCACCCTGCAAAGATTTTTCCACCTCTTCTTTCAGGGCTTTGTAACTATCCGCTTTATTAAAATTACTTTTAACAAAATCATCGGTTAATTCAGGCAACTCATGAGATTCTACCCGCTTAACATTCACAATGTAGTTAATTTTTTCACCTTTATTGGGTCTTAGCTGGATGCGGATATCGTCACCGGCTTTGGCTCCAATCAGTCCCTCGCTTCCCGGTTCGCCAAAAATTCCCTCACCGACCTTAAGCATCCGGTCTTGAACTTTCTTGCCTATCAGAGGAATGCCGCTCTGATCGGTTTCCTGAAGATCACAGACGATAAAATGCCCTTTTTGAGCGCCCTCGGTTACCTCCCCGACCTCGGCATGATGTTCGCGGATATCTTCCAGATACAGATCCACATCTTCCTTATCTAATATATATGTGGTTTTAGGTATCTTAAATCCTTTTTTAAAATCCGGCAGTGTTATCTCAGGATCTACTTCTATTGTAATTTCATAGAAAAAGCGCTCACCTTCGTTATAATCCACCTCTTCGACTTTAAGATCATTGAAACTGCCGAATCCTTCATCTTTCAAAATATCCCTGTAAGTGGACTCGATGACGGTATTGGTAAATTCATATTTCAACTCAGGTCCCAGAATCCGCCTGGCAATTCCCATTGGGACTTTACCCGGACGAAAACCATCCACTTTTAATTCTCTGCGAAGTTTTTGAAGAGTGTTGTTATAATGCCCTTCCACCTCATTCCATTCGAGATCGACTCTTATTTTTCGCTCAATACTGCTGCTGTCATTAACCGAAACTTTCATCTATTTCCCTTTTCATTAAACCTTACTATATCAATAACGTGCCGCGGGCGAGAGTCGAACTCGCACTCTGTAAAAGAACTGGATCCTAAGTCCAGCGCGTCTGCCAATTCCGCCACCGCGGCTCAAAAAGCAGCTTAATTTAAAAAAACCATACAATTTTCAAAGGATCGAAAGTATACACCTTTTAATGCACAAAACAATCTAAAATAACAGGTAAAATCAGTTCGATCGGGTTACTTCAGTAAAATCATTTTTGCGGTTCGGGAAAAATGCCCCGCCCGGATCGAATACAGATAAATTCCCGATTCAACCTGATCGTGCAGCTGATTGCGACCATTCCACCGGCAAGTATAGACTCCCGGCGTCTGCAACCCATTCACAAGCACCGTAATCTCCTGTCCTAATATATTATAAACGATAATCTGAACCGGGACTGTCCCGGGAATGGCATAGTCAATGGTCGTGATGGAATTGAAAGGATTAGGATAATTCTGAGACAAAGAAAAGTCCTCCGGAACAGTTCGGTCCAATAAATCAAACAGCGTCAGAAGAGCGTTGTCCAGAAGAATTGTCGATCCTATTCCCTCGACGGATATCACCTGAGCATTTGAATCGGAAACGGTCATATTATCAAAAGACGCCGGGTACGCGCCGGATTGGGCATTTGAATCGGCCCGCACGGTCAATACAAGATCATTTACCGAATTTTTGGGGATAAGTTCGCGGGAAGAACTGTAATATATAATCCTGGCGGCGCCGTTGCTTAATTCGTTAAATTTAACATTCCATTCAGAACCAAATGGATTATTTAAATCAGTCACTTGAAAAATGTCCGCCGAATCCACCAGGTCAAACTGAAAGCCGGCGACATCAATACTGTTTGACATTAGAATTGATATGTTTTTAGACACATCACGGTTACTGAGTGTATCCGGCAGACAGGTAAAAATAACATCTTTATCAGTTATGGAAACATATCCATTGTCAACATTTGAAGGCACAATATATCCAAGATTGTCAGATAAAATCTGATCTAAAAAATCGATTCCAAAAATCCCGTGAGGTATATCATTCCGAATTACCATTTCAAGGGTGACTATCGCACTGTCCCCGGCTCCAATACCGACGCCGTCCAGGTCAAAACCGATGATTTTATAGGTACCGTCATACAGCCGGTTCGAATACACATTCCAGCCATGCAAAGATTCAATCCGTTCACCCGATTCAATAGAAACGATATCGATCCCCGGCGATGCCGGTAAAATATTGAACTGAAAACCGGCGACGCTATCGGCACTGGACAGAATAACCGGAACTTTTAACGTATCTCCGGGAAGCGCGGTAGCATTTTCCATATAGAGCCTTGCATAGCTTGCATTGTCGCTATTCCAATCACTATTCGATGCTCCATACACCGGAATTATCAGAATTAACACTGTGTATAACCCGATAAGGCTGATCTTATGCATTAGCGCCATGGCATTTCTTGTATTTTTTTCCGCTTCCGCAGGGGCAGGGATCATTACGCCCTACTTTTGGTCCGGCATGAACCGGTTTCTGCTTGCGGGGACGGTTATCACCGGACGGCGCCGAACTTCCGGACGCTTCTTCCCGGGCGCCAGGCGCTAATCCCATTCCCATCGCATCCTGATGCACCAACCGGAAAGGCTGGGGGCGCCGAACTTGTTGTTGCTCGACCTGTGGTCCGCCAAACTGCGCCCGAAAACACATCTTAAGGGTCTGTTTATTTATTTCATCAATTACCCCCACAAAGGCTTGATAGGCTTCACCTTTATACTCCAGTAACGGATCTTTCTGACCGTAAGCGCGCCAGTTTATACCCTCTTTCAGCTGGTCCATCGCGTATAAATGATCCCGCCATTTATCGTCAATGGTTCGCAGCGTGACAAATTTTTCCAGAAAGCGGAGCTGTTCTTCGCCCATATATTGTTCTTTTCGGGAATAATAATCAACTGCACGATGGACAATTTCTTTCTTTAAATTGCTTTCAGACGCATCGGACAGTTCATTAAGGTGAATATCGATTCCAAGTGTACTGTTAATTTCTTCTCTCAGATCATCCCAATCCCACTCCTCAGGGAGCATTTTCGGATCAGTATATTCTTCGATAAGTCCATCAACCCACTCATCCAAATTCTCAAAAATTTCTTCCTTTATATTCTCTTCTTTTAGAGCATAATTGCGGCGATCGTAAATAATCACACGCTGCTGGTTCATCACATCATCGTATTCAAGCAGATGTTTACGAATACTGAAATTCCGTCCTTCCACCTTTTTCTGCGCCCTCTCGATGGAACGGGTCACCATCGAATGGGTAATGACCTGTCCCTCTTCGATCCCCATGCGGTCCATTATGGACGCAATTCGTTCGGAATTAAAGAGGCGCATTAAGTCATCTTCCAGGGAAAGAAAAAAGCGCGATGCTCCGGGATCGCCCTGGCGACCGCTGCGACCACGCAACTGCAGGTCAATACGTCGGGATTCATGCCGTTCGGTCCCAATTATATAAAGACCGCCGGCTTCCAGGACCCCTTCACCGAGTTTAATATCGGTTCCGCGACCAGCCATGTTCGTTGCGATCGTAACGGCGGACTTTTCACCGGCACGGGCAACAATCTCCGCTTCCCGCTGGTGCTGTTTGGCATTCAGTACATTATGCGTTACACCATGCCGCTTGAGCATCCGGCTGATTGTTTCGGATACTTCCACACTAATCGTACCGACGAGGACAGGCTGACCGCGATGGTACGCTTCTTCGATTTCGGTTATGATAGCGTTGTACTTCTCCCTCCGGGTTTTATAAACCTGGTCTTCGTGGTCATCACGCACACAGGGTTCATTTGTAGGAATAGCGACAACACCCAGCTTGTAAATATCTTCAAATTCGGCGGCCTCCGTCAATGCCGTGCCGGTCATGCCGGCAAGTTTATCATACATACGGAAATAATTCTGAATGGTAATCGTGGCAAAGGTCTGGGTTTCCGCCTCTACTCTGACTTTTTCTTTGGCTTCGATCGCCTGGTGAAGCCCGTCACTGTAGCGGCGCCCCGGCAGAATACGCCCGGTAAACTCATCGACGATCAGCACTTTACCATCCTGGACGACATACTCCACATCTTTCTCAAACAGCGTATGGGCTCTCAGCAACTGGGAAATATTATGGAATCTGTCCGATACTTCAGAATGAATCTGATCCAGTTCAATTTTTTTCTTTTCCTTCTCTGAATCAGATAAAGAATCATCTAAATCAATTTTGACCAATTCGTCGGCAAGATCCGGAACCACCAGTTCCTCTACATGCACTCCAAGCAATCCGGCAAGCTTCTCTTCACCCCTCGGAGTCAGAGTAATATTATGCTGTTTTTCCTCAACGAAATAGTAAAGGTCTTCAAAAAATTCGTCCTGGCTGATTGACTGACCGGTTTTAGAATTGGTCAGCAATAAAAACTCTCGTTCCCCGGATTGTAACAATCGTTGATACCCCGGGTCTTCGAGTAATTTCCGCAGCCGCCGGTTTTTCGGCATACCCTGGGAAGCAACATAAAATTTCCGCGCCATTTCATCGAGTTTGCTGATTTCAGCAAAATCAGCGGGGAATTGGGACAGTATCTGCGTGACATTTTCACGTTGATAACGTACCAGGCTGGCTATTGCAGGATTTAATTTATCATATTTTTCATGTCGTGAACTGGAAACCGGACCGGAAATGATCAGCGGCGTACGGGCTTCATCGATTAAAATATTATCAACTTCATCGACAATACAGTAAAAGTATTCACGCTGAACCTGATCCTCTGCGGAGATTGCCATGTTGTCCCGCAAATAATCAAATCCAAATTCATTATTGGTGCCGTAGGTGATATCCCGGCTGTACATCTCTTTGCGTTCTTCGTTATCCATACTGTTCAGGATACATCCCACTGTCAAACCAAGTTCCGTATAAATTCGCCCCATCCACTCACTATCACGCTGTGCCAGGTAATCATTTACCGTGACTAAGTGAACGCCGCGACCGGTAAGAGCATTTAAATAGACCGGCATCGTGGCCACAAGGGTTTTGCCCTCGCCGGTTTTCATTTCGGCGATTTTACCCTGATGCAGAACAATACCACCGATTAGCTGGACGTCATAAGGAATCATCTCCCAGCGAATTTTCTGACCGACGATATTCCATTCCTGCCCGACTAAACGCCGGCATACTTCTTTTACCATGGCAAAGGCTTCCGGCAGAATTTCATCCAGAACATCCCGTTCCGCTTTAATAACCATTTTACGCTTCTCATTGCGGGACAGGGTTGATTTTTCCGCCTCCTCTTCAGCTGACTTACGAACATCTCTGATCATGGCTTTAAACTCTTCGGTGCGTTCACGCAATCGTTCTATCGGGATATCTTTGAGAGTTTCATAAATGCCATTTATCTCTTCGACAAGAGGACGTATTTTCTTTATTTCCCTATCGGAAGCGGTTCCAAAAACAGATGTTAAAAAAGATCCAATACCCATTTTTCTCCAATTTCTATCAAATATTCAACTTCACAACATCACTATTAAACATGTAAATAGTCTAATACATACTTTTCAGGAATCTAATACCCATCAACCGGATATGGCAGGTAAATAACATGATAATCAGGTAAATGTTATTGCTTTTCGGAAGCCTGATCTGTTATCATGTGAAGAACTGCATCGAGAATCCCGTTTACGAACGCACTGCTGTCATCGGTAGAATATTTTTTAGCGATCTCAATTGCCTCTGAAATCGAAACCTTTGGTGGTATATCTTCAAAATACAGAAATTCGCATATTGCCATTCGAATAATCAACCGGTCAATGATGGCAATCCGATCAAAATCCCAATTTTCAGATTTGGCTTTGATATAACTATCTAACTCGTTCTTATGGAGGGTTGTGGATTCAAAGATTTCACGAGCAAAGGGTTTCAATTCTTCCGGAAGTTCTTCAGAGTTGTCAATTATACTGGTTTCGACGACTTTTATGTTATTCTCTGACAGTTCCTGGGCATATATTGCCTGTAAGGCTACTTCGCGTGCAATTCGTCTTTCTCTCATTTTCAACTAACCTTTTACAATCACAAAAAGCTACTGGTCAAATTTACATCTTTTTTCGATTGCAGGATATACTTTTCTCCGAAATTCACTCAGATTTGAAATAATCGACAAAATATAAACAGGTTTTTTAATACTTCTTCAATATAACAAATATATTTGCAGCTCACTTAAAGACTCAGGATTCTCCACTACTACCGGCTCATCCGGCAGCTACCGGGAATGTCGATTCCACCATTTTATAAAACACTCTTAATTTTCATTCCATTTTCACAAAATTTTTCTAACTTTGTAGCCCTAAAGAGGCATTGACATGACAAAAAGGCTGCAATTTGTATTACTGTTCCTTTCTATCGCGGTTCTGAACTGTTCATCCAACGTTTATTTGGATTGGCGGGCTGACCGGATTCATCGACAGATCCTGACCCTGGATTCACATACCGACACTCCTATGGACATGCTGCGCTGGGATGCCGACATCAGTCAGAATCTCGACATAAGCCCCTGGAATGGAAAAGTCGATCTGCCGCGCATGCAGGCGGGTGGTCTGGATGCCGTTTTCTTTGCTGCCTGGGTCGGTCAGGGACCGCGAACGCCGGAAGGCAATCGGAAGGCAAACGACAAAGTCAGCCGGACAATTCAGGCCATTCACAATGCCGTCGAAGCCAACAGTGATCGTGCCGAGCTGGCTCTGACTGCCGATGATGCTTGCCGTATTGAGAAAACAAGCAAACGTGCCATTTATATCGGCATTGAAAACGGTTACGCCATTGGAAAGGATCTGAATTCAATCGAGACATTTTATGATATGGGCGCCCGTTATATCACACTCTGTCATATTAAAAATAACGACATCTGCGACTCGTCTAACGATACTACCGAATATGGCGGCTTGAGTCCTTTTGGCAAAAAAGTAGTGCGGGAAATGAACCGATTGGGCATGATCGTAGATGTTTCCCACGTTTCCGACGATGCTTTTTATGATGTCCTGAAAATCAGTAACGTTCCGGTAATTGCGTCACACTCCTGCGCCCGGGCAATCTGCGACAATCCCCGCAACCTCAGCGACGAGATGCTGCTGACGCTCGCGGAAAAAGGCGGCGTTGTCCAGGTCGCAATTTACACGGAATACGTCAAAACTTCCGAGCCCAATCCCAAACGTGAAGCGGCCGAAAAAGCCCTCAATGAAAAATATCCCGACTACGATAATATGACGGAAGAGGAGAAGAAATCGGTCCTGCTCGAATGGTACGAAATAGATAAAAAGTATCCCCGTACGCTGGCAAACGTTGCCGATTTTGTTGATCATATTGATCATATCGTCAAAATTGCCGGAATAGATCATGTGGGCATAGGCACCGACTTCGACGGCGGCGGTGAATTAAATGGGCTTCGGGATGTCAGCCGGATGCCGAATATCACACGGGAGCTGCTAAAACGATCTTACTCGAAAAAGGATATTGGTAAGATTTGGGGATTGAATTTTCTCCGTGTTTTTCGTGAAGTTGAGCAGGTCGCCGGGATCAGGAATGAATAAATTTACACTTAATGACCATTCGAATCTTGGAGTAATAGTGAAAAATTTCCGAACATTAATATAGCGCTTAAGTATCATGGTTCAATTAAAAACTAATCTATCGGAAATCGTTTCCAAATTAAAATCGCTGGCAAATCCGGACAATCTCGGCTTCATGGCAAAATACGGCATCACATCCGACCGGGCATATGGCGTAAAAATCCCCGATCTCCGCCGTATCGCAAAATCATACCGCAATGACCACGAACTGGCATTAGCGCTATGGAATCATAATACACGGGAAACCCGCATTCTGGCCACTATGGTCGATGACCCAAAGCAACTGACCGAAAAGCAGATGGAGTCCTGGGCAAAAGAATTCGATTATTGGGAAATCTGCGATCAATGCTGCATGAATCTTTTCGAGAAACATTCTCTGGCATGGCAGAAAGCCATTGAGTGGAGTACAAATCCCGATGAAGGTAAAAAGCGGGCTGCTTTCGTGTTGATGGCGCGTCTGGCGGTCAGCGATAAAAAGGCAGCTGATGAAAAATTTGAACCCTTCTTGCCGCTAATCGTTCGTGACTCGACAGACGAACGCAATCTGGTCAAGAAAGCGGTCAACTGGGCTCTGCGCCAGATCGGCAAACGGAACATAGCGTTAAACCGGCAGGCTATTCAGGTAGCGGAAAAAATCGTCACACCGGATTCCAAAAGCGCCCGCTGGATTGCAACGGACGCTTTGCGTGAATTGAAAAGTGAAGCCGTTCGGAGGCGGCTGAAAAGCTAATTACAAAACTATTTCATCAAAACCACTTTTTGGGTCAATTTGTGTTCAGGGGAATTATAGACAATAAAATAGACGCCGGTCGGCACAACCAATCCAAAGTTATTTCTACCTTCCCAAAGGATCGTATGGTAACCGGGAGGATAGGTGTTTGTACGCTTGTTGTTTAGGCGCCAGACCTCCGATCCGTTGATATCGTAGATGATTAGTGAGAAACGGGCTTCTTCCGGTAAATCCAGTTTTAAAGTGGTTGTGATATTGAATGGATTCGGGTAAACCGGATGCAACATAAATTCCGTCGGAATTGGGTCAATCTCTACCACCGGGAAAAATTGTCTTTTATCGCATTCGACATTATTAACCATAAATGATTCAGTCGAAGTATAACTTGATGAATTATCACCCTCATCAACTGATCGTACTCTATAGTAGATTGTCTCCATAATTAATGGTCTAGTCCATTTAGTTTCAGAATTATCAACATAATTCGTGCTTGTTGTGGTTGTACGCAATGACCAAACACTATCCCGTCTTTTCCAGACTTCATAATAATCAAGGTCCGGATCACTTACAGCAGTCCAATAAACCTTGGGGTGATTATTATACCAGACACCATTAAATCCCCCGGGAATCGATGGCGGATAATCGCAATAAAAGGCACCAATATCAATGCGGGTCCCATCAGGATCCCGATCATCGGCGTCATTCTCCCATTCACTACTATCATCATCCGTGTCCGGATCCCCAGTATCAATACAGGGAGAACCGGTTTGTAAATGGTAATCCGAGGCAGATACATAATCCGGATTATCCAGAACAAGGTTGCTGGTGCTACACCCCGATGTAGTTTCCTCAACTGAATAAAAAGCACAGTATTGAACAGGTAAGGTATATCCACTACTATACACTGCATAACCCGCTGCCGAGTTATGTTCACCTATTTCAGTAACTATCGTATTCTTTACATACCAGAGGCCATTTTCATCACGATCAATGTAAATACCATATCCATCAATTGCATCAATGGTATTGTTCACAATCTTTCCATAGGGAAGCGTATATGGACTGGATTTAGTCGAACCGTCAATAATTTTTATCCCACTAGCAGGATTATTATCTGATAGTAAATCATGAATAATATTATGGCTGAATAAAATCTCTGATGGTATTGTGTATGTAGATACCTGGGTGGATGTGAAATCAAAACTGGCATAGATACCGCCATAACAGTTGTATATCTCATTACTGTCAATTTTAACAGTCTTGAGATTTGCCTGTATCAATATGCCCGGATTCTGGTTGTTCGCATCACCAATATCATAGATAACATTATTCTTGATTGTAATCGAGCTGTTCAAGTTAACTGATTCATCATAATTTGCCTGATATAACTCAATTCCGTTTTCACAATCTTCAATTGTACAGTTATTGATGTATTTTGTTGAACTGGTGGAATTCCCGTAAATGTAAAGTGAATTCTCCGCATTCTTAATCGTGACATTTTGCATAACAACCGTAGCATCGCGTATCAGAATTCCCCACCAATCGGCATTTGTCGGTGTTCCGGCATTGGACTGGAAGGTTACTTGCTGCGAAGTGCTTAGATTGATACTCAGTGTTCCCCATACATCGATCATAAAATTACCGGGCGTAATGTTGTATGTGGCGCCAGTGGGAATTGTGAGAGTTTCTCCGGCACTGACAGTAACCGTCCTGCCGTTGGTATTGGCACTGACGTATTGAGCGGTTATTGTTGATACAGACGAATTAAATTTCACTGCTGTTGTACGAGATGTAGAGTCACCAAATAAAACGCTCGAACTAGGAGTTGCCGCCCATTTATCAAACACCATAATATCCGAAGTAGTTACATACCGTTTCGGAGCACGAAGTGAATAATAAACTGAACCTTGAATATCTTGGTCTAAAAACACCTTATAGGTTCCCGGTGATATTTCCCTATAAGTATTTGGTTGATTAGATGTCCCCGGTGTAACATACCAGGGATCACGAATCTCAAGCTCTCCCGCTCCAGAGCTCAAGGTTATTTCCGATGTAGTGTCGAATTTAGCGGCTAATTCTCCAACATCATTTTCCATCGGAAAATTTGATTTAATCATTTTGTAATCGGAAGTTGTTTCATTCCAATTAATATGCTTGACAGAATCCGCACCGGATGTTAACCATTCATTATGGGTTTTTACCGTATAACTATCTCCATCATAGACAGGAACACTTGTACCGGATGATTCATTAGTATAATCCGTACCGGTATGGCCTGAAATGTTATCAAGACTCAGGGTTCCTGTTAAATCGGTAGATGAATTCACTCTCTGGTTGGCAAGTTTAACTTCATGTACTGTATAACAAATTGTTATATACCCACCATCTAACCAACAATTCTTAGACTCTGATTCTCCATAGCTACTATAATCTTCAGTACTATGTTTAAATCCGATAGTATAGTACGGGTTCTCATTTTCCCAGCAATCCAAAAAATCATCAAAAAATGCTCCTGAAGAGTATACTGCAATTGTACTATCAGTATATCTTACCGAAGCAACATATCCCAGATCTTCAGTAGTTATTAAATTCCCCGATGCAATTGAGTTATAGTGACTTAATTCCGGATCGCGATTTAGCACCAAATATCCCATACTTCTATATTGAACATAGAAATGATGACCACTTGCCACAGCAGCCGTGGTATAATTAATGCGAAGTTTTATAGAGTCAACATTTATAGTACCATTTTCAGATATTCCAAATCCTGAAGTTGACCAGGATAACAATGCTCTTGAATTGCCAGAATTAATCTTTACCGAATCGAGAAATAGATAAATATCTTTGTATGTACATGTGTCGTATGGGTGTAAATATGTAGGTAATATCTCCTTTCCGATAGTTAAATCATCCGAAAACCCATACTCTGTCTGCTCCGAGAACCACGTTGTATCCGTTCCATTAACCGTATTTATTTTTTGATATGTATACTTATGGTATCCACCATACTTTGTGTGAATGGTTTGTTGGGTCATCTTTGCAAGACTTCTCACAGGAGTATACATCTGTTCGTATGCTATCTGTAAGTACTTATCTCTATTTTCATCATCCGGAATATTGACGAATTGTCCTGATGCATCACGATAATGCATCGGCTGGACAGACAAAACTTTTTTATAGTTTCCATCATTCGTTCGATATGTTTTACTGGTAAAACTACGTTTTTCAATAATTTCCTTACTCTCAGCAAAAGAAATTAATGAAAACAACATGATTGAAATAATTAGTATAAAGAATACTTTTTTCATTGCTAGGTTTCCTTTTTTTAATTTGTTATTTGGAATTGTGTGATTACCGCACACCCCTAGCAATTAAAGCACCGTAATAAATAAATGCACCAACTTGAGCAATTGTATCATTTTTATGATCTGCATGATAATAGTATCGACTATCAGATGGTATTGACTCGTCCTTGTTCCAAGACACACCATTAAAATGAACTACCGTACCTTTAAGACCACATAGTGTAATATCATTGATGTTTCTAACAATAATTGTTTTATAGTCATGGTTTAAAAGGTTTGCCTCTGTACTTGTCAGATGTTTGAATAAACCATCTTTATAAGCGTATTTCACAATTCCTGATTTTACTGCAAAATATGCCGTATCAGCAAATACATCAACAGCCCTAATCCTACCATAGTCACCATTGTTAATATCACCATAATATGTATCAGATTCGAAGAGCGTATACCAATTCCTGTCCTTATACTCCAGAGCAATACTTTCTCCACTATCGTTATAGCCGGTAGCGAAAATATGTTCATCTTTGCCGGATATATCTCTGAGAAAAATATTCGTTCCTGTATCCAATTTCTCCCAATCGGTACCGTCGTAATGAACGGAGTATCCATTATAACCGACCAAGTATATATCGTCACCGGTTTCACTCCACATTCGCCAGAGAGGCCCGTAATCTGGATCGCCCAGGTATTCCATAAAAATATCCAGCGGGATAAATTCTTCTCCATCCCATCTCGTCAAGCCAGCACCGGCACAAAAATACACCTCGGATTCTGATATTGCGTATACAGAATTTAAATCAACAGTTCCTGTTACCGTTTGGTTTGGAAGTTCAAATATTGGAATCTTCACCAAAGTCCATTCGTTGCCGTCCCAGTGAACTGCATTGTAAGGACCGCCCTTGATTTTCAGTTCACCCACAGCCCAGATGTCATTGTCATTTATTATCGCAACATCTCTTAATACTGAAGGGTAATCGGCAATGGTGTCGATTTGCCAGACAAAATAACTGCTGGTCGTATCCATTGTACGGGCATAGACAATATCACTGGAATCCACTACGGTACCTTTATAAACATATAGAGCTTGGTACAAGTAATCCGTCGCTGGTTTTAATCCGGAGTCGATTATCAATGTATCCGAGCCGTACAGTGTATCAGTTCTTACATATTGATTGTCCCGATATATTGAATAGGTTTTTCTTAAACCGGAATCAGGAATAGATACATTTAAAAACACCGACTGACATCTCGTATATTCAACAGAAAGAAAAATCTCTCCCTCAATTTCAGGTTCAGGTTTGGGATCTTCCGGACAGGATATGTATAATACCCCAACAAACAGAGCTGCAATTACCAGAAGCGAATTCATATAATTTTTGCGATTCATACTATAACCTGTCACTATACATTTTAACTTATTCTTTTATTGGCACTTATTCAAAATAAATAGTACTTTCAATTGCTAGAGGTTCTGTGATATATCACAGAATCTTAGTTACCCCGCAGATCGAGCCTCACCTCGTCTGCGGGGTTCTCATTTTGGTGGCTTTTCCATTTTTTACTCCTAATGAATTAAACGAAAGAAATATGTGATGGCTTTTATACTATATCGAAATATTTATTAACGTAAACCTTCAATCAAAAGGGCACTTGATAAAAACGAAGAAAAATGAAATCCTACAATATATATCATATCTTCAGCAACAGTTATTGTACCAAGCTCTCTATCGTTATCATATAATTCCTGATAGCGATGCCATGTCTGCCCGTTGTAATGATACAGGGAACTGTATCCTCCGGTAATAAAAATGTCGTATGGATTGTTCCCGCGAATCTTGTGCGGACAGGAAAAATAGCCAATTTCGCCAAGTACATCGATTTCGGTATATTTGGTTGGTGAAAACTTATCATCCAAAGTAAACAAGCCGTAACCACCGCCCACCCAGAGTTTTTCAGAGCTGGGATGAGTCCAGATTGTATTGCAGTGAGGATTGTACCTGACAACATCATCCAGACTGTTGGTATCATCGGCATAACGTTCATAGATTTTTTGCCATTCACCGTCTTTAAAATATAGAATGACCGAAGCCAGGCTGTTATCGGCATTGCCGCAGACCCAGATATGCGCCTCACCGGTTGCGGGGTCTATCTCACCCCAGATGTCCGTCAGATCGATTTTGGTTCCCGTATCTATTTTCTCAAATGTCTGTCCATCGTAATGAACTATTCTCCCATCTCTGCCAATAAAATAAATGTTACTTGGATCAATTGCCCAAATATCACCAGCCAGACCTCCAGGAATAATCCCCATATCTGTTAGTTGGTAAAATGTCCACTCTGTACCATCCCAGTGAAATGGATAACTTCCCAGCGCCCAGATATCACTCTCATCGAAGTAGAATATGGAATTCAATTCGGGCTGGATAAGACTACCGCAATACCAACCGGTTATATGAATAAAATTCCATTTCTCGCCATCCCAGTGAATTGCATTATAATTGCTGTCGCCGGTGTCGATATCGCCCACCGCCCAGACGTTGTTCTCATCCACAATAAAGACATCGTTCAGGTAACTGTTGTAGTCACCTATCGTTTGAATGTCCCAGCTGGCGATGGAATGTTCGCTCAGTTCCGGTGTTGTTACTGAAAGTGGCTCACTGGAATCCAGGATTTTACTGCCATTCCGTACTAATATCCGGTACTGGTAAGTTGTCGAGGGCTTCAGACCGTAATCGACAAGGATTGTATCTTTTCCAAATAGAGTGTCTGTCACCGCAATAATACTGTCGCGTTGCAGAGCAAACTGGCGAACATTTCCGGAATCCGAAACCGACACCGAAAACCTGATGTAAGTGGGTGCCAATTCTATTACCGATAATTGAATGTCGTATTTGGGATTGTCCGGGGGTTCGGTGGTACAATCTTTACAGGAAATCGGAAGTAGTACAAATAATAAGAAAAACAGTTTGAAAATATTTCGTTTAATTGAAATCAGTTGAAAAAATTCAAAAGCCATCACAATTCTTTCTTGGTTATCACTTGTATTGAAACTACAGTCTTTTTATTGTAATTTCAACTGTCTTGTGTTCGTACTGCCAATGCGGTACGCTCGCACTTACCCCGCACAGGCCACTTTTATCGCAGATTGTGGTATTCTGTGCGGGGTTCTCTTTTTGGTGGCTTTTTCATTTTTTCCTCCATAGTTTTAGGTTTTTTGCATGTTTGTTACATTATTTCTACCGGCCTCATCATCCGGTTTATATAATATTGAGTAATTCGCTAACAATTAAAAAATGTATATACGCGAGCCACTGCCCGCCGGAACCGGCTGGCAGATGCCCGGATTATCGCTTTCAAAAAGCAGTCTCCGGCGGAGAACCGGCATACTGCCCCAACTGAAGTTGATCTAAATTGAAAAAAAAAAGAACTTAGATGCAAGGAAAAAATTTAGAGAGTGAGAATATTTCTTATTTCATCAAATATAAATTGATATTAATTCTGCCTAAAACGTCTCATAAAAGAGCGGCAGCGGTGATATCCTTGTATCTGATATAACAATAGCGTCCAGTATCTGCTTGTGCGCTTGTTCAAAGGAATCCGTATCTGGAGCATGGATTACAGCAAGAGATTCTCCTTTTGAGATTTGCTCGCCGATTTTTTTCTCGATCATTATCCCGACTTCGGGCTTGATCACATCCTGTAAATTCTTGCGTCCGGAGCCTAATGACAGCGCCATCATGCCGATTGCGTATGAATCAATTTCTTTAATATAGCCACTCTGACCGGACAGCGCCGGTTTAATAACTGCCGCCTGCTTGTACTTTTCCGGATGTTGAACCATGTCAATATCACCGCCCTGTTTCTCAACCATCAATAGAAATTTTTCATAAGCGGCGCCTGATTGGATGGTTTTTTCCAGTAAATGTACCGCTTTATCGAAGTCTTTTTCGATACCGGACATCACCACCATCCAGGCGGTCAAATGTAAGGTGACCTCCACCAGATCAGCCGGTCCGCCGCCTTTCAACACATCAATGGATTCGACTACTTCCAGCCAGTTACCGACGGCTTTCCCGAGGGGTTGATTCATATCGGTGATAACCGCCTTGACCTTTAACCCAAATTGCTGACCGACATTTTTCAACTGTTTAGCCAATCGCTGACTTTGATTGTATTCGGATAAAAAAGCGCCGTTACCGGTTTTGACGTCCAGTACAAGACCATCGATACCTTCCGCAATTTTTTTACTTAAAATACTGCCGCAGATCAGGGGAATCGATTTCACAGTCGAGGTCACATCCCGCAGGGCATACATTTTCCGGTCGGCAGGAACAACCTCTTTTGTTTGTCCGCCCATTGCGAGACCATATTTTTCTACAAGGCAGATAAATTCTTTTTTCGCAAGCATTACGTTGAAGCCGGGAATACTCTCAAGTTTATCGAGAGTTCCGCCGGAATGACCCAGGCTGCGCCCGGAAAGCATTGGCACCACGCAGCCCACGGCATTCGCCAGGGGCGCCAGGATCAGAGATACCTTGTCGCCCACGCCTCCGGTACTGTGTTTGTCCACCTTGAATGCTTCGACATGAGATAAATCGATGGTTTCACCGGAGTGCAGCATGACGTCCACCAGTGCAATGGTTTCACGATCGGTCATTCCCTGAAAGTTGACCGCCATCAGCCAGGCCGCCATCTGGTAATCGGGAATATCTCCTTTGACGTATGCGCCGATAAAATCTTTGATCTCATCCGCTGTATGTTCATTACCCATTTTCTTCTTTTCAATGAAATTTATGGGGATCATAATATGCTCCGTTTAAATAAAATTAGATTTGCTTTATCTGTTTGGATTTTCGTTTGAATATTCTGAACAACCTGGAAAAATCCATCACCTTCTGCTCCCAGGTTGCGTAATAAATCAAATAGGCACCCACCAGCGACAGCAGGATATTGGGAGTCCACATCGCCCAGAAGGGCGAAATGATCACCATATCCGCCAGTTCCTCTCCTCCAATCAAAAATACATAATAGGTCAAAAAGAAAATAATGCTTAGCGTAGCAGCCATTGTAATGCCTCCGCGCCGGGTCATGACTCCCAATGGAGCGCCCAGTAAAACAAATACAATACAGGCAAAGGGAATGGAAAATTTCTTGTGGATTTCAACTGCATACTTGTTGATCTGCTTCTGATAGCTCTTAGCCAGTTTAAATTCACCTTTTAATCTGGTATAAATGGAATTCAACCGGCGGTTTTTAGTTTTAGCTGCCGCAGATGATAAATCTGTAAGGTTTTGCTCTCTCTTCAAATCAATGATTTTCTTGATCTCAGCAATATTATATACAGCCATTGTGTCAAGCTCTTTATCTACTAATTTCTGGATTTTACCATAGATTTTGTCGCGCTCAAGGGTATATTTTTTCACATTCTTCCGCATCATACCGATAGTCATTTCCCGGTCGCCCCTCCGGGCGGATTCCCGGCGTTCCAGCATCAGATTATCTACCGGTATGGCGATGCGGTGTTTTTGAAAATCAGTACGCCGGTAATCTTCCAGGTTTCCCAGGTCCAGCTCATGAATCTCGCCGGAAAAAAGCGTAAAAAGAACTGTGTTCCCGTCCACCTCAACATATCCACTGTCGGCATAAATGGTCGTTTGGACCGAATGTGAGTCTTTGTTGTAAATTGTCAATTTTCGCAAATGATCACCGGACTTTTCCTTAACATAAATCGAGTAATCGGGAATATCATCCATAAAATAGCCGGGTTCAATATTCAAACCGGGACGCTTCCGATAGATATCCCCCGACAGTAATCTGGCTTTATGGTTAAAATCCGGCAGGATATTATTATGAAAAAACACCATAAAAACCGCCACTATAAACCCAAAAATGATACCGGGTCCCAAAATCGTCAGGAAGCTGATGCCGCTGGCGCGCATTGCCGTAATCTCATTGTCTTCCGCCAGCCTGCCGTATGCCATCAGCGAAGCAACCAGCATCGCCATGGGAATCGACATAGCGATAATCCAGGCGAGGTTCAAATATAAAAATTCGAAAATCACCGCCCCCGGCAATCCTTTACCCAGCAGCCTGTCAACTGACTTTATCAGAAAATTAGCCAGCAGGACAAATGTCACCACGCCAATGGAAAATAAGAAGGGAAACAGCAGTTCCCGATATATGTATCTGGCACCGATCCAGGCACCGCAAAAGGAGATACATTTTTTAATAAATCGCTTCATTTTATAAAATATACATTAATCGTAAAATTTTTCATAAGCCTTTATAAGAAAGTTCGCCACAAATTTCCTGCCCGGCTGCATCATTCAGGCGGATACGAATATACACAAATTTTATTTCAGAAAAAAAATATCCAAATCATCAATTTTAACCTGAATAATTCATTCTGATTGATCGGGATGAATTTGAAGGATAATCCCGACGAAGTGTAATAATTCAGAAACAAAATTAAATTTATTATTCTTAATATATTGACTATCCTAATTATTATCAGGCAGTTATAGTGAACATAACCCATATTTGTGAATTATCGGGGTTAACAAGGTTTTTTATTGTTTTTCACCTTAATGCTTATTATACTTTTTCATCACAGAAAGGGTTTATATTGAATTTTCAAAGATACGCAAGACTGTTCCTCATAATTTCTTTCGGCTTTGTTTTGTTAATCGCCATAATTCAGTGCGGGAAAACCGATGCGCCTGACGGTCCGGTCTTCTTGATACGAAATCCGCAATTACTCGTAAAGAACATCGCTTCCAATTATATCACGGTCCCGCGATTTGACTCAGATGCCGAAACTGTCATATTCAACGGTCGATTGGATGGAGATCTGTGGGATTGTATATACACAATCCCAGCCCGGGGCGGAGAATATCAAAAAATCCAGGAAGATACCGAAGATCTGTTATTCCCATCCTTTTCTTCCGATCAAACAAAGATCATCTATTCCAGGGGCTTAACGCGGCAGATCACTCTTTATGACATTGAGACGGAGCAACAGACCGCTCTGCCGATTTTCGGCAACACGCCGATTCTGCTGCCGGATAATGTTACTGTTCTTTATACCGGTGTGCTCGACGCCAACCTGAAACTCTATCATCTCCCGTCTCATCAATCCAGAAATGTCACCGAATCCTTCATCAGCGCCAATTTCTCCCCGGTGCTCCTGACAGATATGCTCACACTTCGCTGGATCGAAAAACTTAAAAACGGGCAACACCGGATTGATCAAACTTCCTTAGATACTCTCAAGACACAAGTAATTCATACAATTCCCGATCCGATCGTAGCTATCACGTCAAGTCCCGGCGGACGCTGGCTGCTTGCCAATCAACCAAACGGAGCGTTGATCGGAATTAATCCGGCAGACTCGCTGACGGCAAGGGTCGAAATACGTTCGGATACCGATGACAATATTCTTTCCATGTTGATATCTCAACCGGATTGGGCGTCGAACGGAAACAAACTCCTATACGCGTCAGTGCCGCAGGATAGATTGTCCACCCAGAATCCCTTCTTCAAACGAGGATATTATGTCGCCGATCTGATGATTGCCGGATTGAAATGGGAAAAGATAGACGATGGGGATATATTTCGATCCCTGCGGCCCCGGCAATTAGACCTGTTTCCGCTATCTGAAACCCGGCAAACAGCTGCAAAAGCGCGTCCGGCAGAATTAAATAATCCCCCCAAAATTGTTTCCGATCCGCCGGAATCCGTCTTTCAGGGTGATGTTTACATTTACAGGGTTCAATCGGTTGAGATCGACTTATTCGACGCTCTGGAATATCATCTGCTTTCCGGACCGGCAGCGGCGGAAATGCTGCCCAAAAGCGGCATTCTCTATTGGGTGCCGTCGGATACCGGAAACTACGATTTTAACGTCGCTGTGAGCGATGAAAAGGGCGCCAGGGACGTTCAGAGTTTTGTTGTAAACGTTCCGGCAAACCCGGATTGGAGTCAAAGAGATCTCACCTACCCGGAAAGACCGCCTGTAAAAGGTGAATATATTGCCGGTCTGGTTTTCAAAGACCCAAATAACGACGGCTTATTGAGCGCCGGCGAAGAAGCTCAAATCCTGATCGATCTAAAAACTCGTTCTACCGAGATGGACAGTGTCATACTGCAATTAATCACAACAACCCGTTCGGGCGAGATTGAGATGGAAAACGAGATCATTTTTGAACATTGTTCAACGGATCAGTGGAGCCGTAAAATCATTCCGATCAGAGGACTTGCCGGACTGCGCAACCGTCCGATAGTGATTCGGGGTATTTTACAAAACGACACGGGAATCGATGTACTGCCTGCCAGCCTCGTAATTTCGGCACACAATCCCAATCCTCCGCAATATTAGACAAATGTTACACAATCTGAAACTTTTCCGTCATTGAATTGTCTAATTTGTATGAATACCTTGACGACATGAATAATGATGACTATATTCAAATAGATATAAACAGGGTGACATCATGAAACAATTATTTCTCAAAACCTTACTTTTAATACCCGGCATCTTACTTTTATCCGGTTGCTATACAAAATTGGCGGAACCCGTAACCCGTGAAGAATATTATTTGGAACAGGATACCACCCAATATGCCGAGCAGGACGAATCCTACGAAAACTATATGTTGGACTCTCCCAATCTTTCAGAATACAACCAGGGATACCGGGACGCCTACCGGGAATTTTTAAACAGCAATTTATGGTACGGGTACAACCCCTACAGCAGCTTCTATTATCACAATCCTTACCGGTACTCTCCCTGGAGTTCTTACCATTCCTATTATCTTGGGTATTACGATCCCTTTTTCTATGATCCCTTTTATGACTGGGGTTATTACAGTTATGGTTATTATGATCCCTACCATTATCATAATTTCGGCTATTATCATTACCCCTACTCCAGCTATTATTACGGCCATGGGTATTACGGCTACAGCGGCAGACGATATCGATCCTGGTTTGGCCATTACGAACCTACTTCCGAAGGACGTCAGCAAAAACACGCTCAATGGCAGCCAAAAGATTCTTCAGCGAAGCAAAAAAGCGCCGTATGGACTCCAAAAAATTCCGACCCGGACTTTCAGACCAGTCTGGACCTACCGATGAGCGCCGGATCCGGAAGCATAGGATCATCCGGGGCGAGCAATGAGAATTACCCACCGATTGTCTCAAAACCATTAAATTCCGGTAAATCAAAAGAGGTAATAAGAAAACCACCGTCTAAAGAAAAGATAAAATCCGATGCCACAACACCAAACATTCCGGGTTTTCAAAATAAAATATTACCGCCACCAGCTCCAGATACAGAAGTCAAACGATACCCCTCATCAAAGCCAAGCGTAAAAAAAACCGGCAGCCCGGCGCCTACACCAAAACCTTATATCAATAAGGAAACAAAACCGGTAAAAAAATCCTCGTCTATCCGGAAAGAGACAAAATCAAAACCAAAACGCAAATCTTCACCCGATAAATCTTCCAGCAAGTCCGGCAGCACTCCGTCTTACCGAAGCCCATCCAAAAACAGTTCCAGTCGTTCATCATCTGTTCGCAGTTCATCAAGCCGCCGAAGTTCCGATCGCTCATCATCTGTCCGCAGTTCATCAGGCAGCAAGAGTTCCAGCAGTTCATCTTCCCGATCAAGTTCATCCGGTAAATCATCATCCTCTGAATCCTCAAGTAAATCATCCAAAAGCAGCAGCAAAAGGAGCAAGTGAGTGACCTCTTTTAAAAAATATGTTATCGGTTTTGTTACAGTATTAATTCTTTTATCGACGAGTGCCGTCGCCCAATTCTTTAATGAAGCAATGAGCAGCGAAGCCTTGCGTCCCTTCCGGGATGTAAATGGTATTGGTGCTTCATCATTTTCATTACTTAACAATTCCCTTATATCACGTGATATTTCAACAACCCTTGAAAATCCCGCATTTCTGACTAATATCCGGCGACCCAAAGCCGGCATTTCCATGTGTAATATCATTGTCGATCAGCAAACTGCGCTGGCGGGAAACAACCGGGAATTTGATGCTTCCTCAAATACCATACAACCTGATTATGTTGGATTTGCTTATCCTGTTCCGGTATATCAGGGCAATATGGTATTGGCAATCAGCTATGAGCCTTCAGCCTATTACTATAACACATTAAGCAGCAAAGGACTGGTGTCGAAAGAGTTTGGCGATATTTATCAAGAAACAGATATCGAAGAAACCGGAGCGCTAAACACGCTTCGTTTTGCCGGTGCGGTGGAATTTATCAAAAATTTTAATCTTGGATTATCATTAAATTTCTATGACGGTAACCGTACTTACAAATCAACGGAAGCTGCCATTGATACTAATGATTTTACATTCGAAGATCGGATCCGATACCAACAGGTTATCAAACCCGATTACAGCGGGTTTAATATTGATTTCGGGCTGTCTTACCAATCCTCAAATTTTAAATTTGGTTTACGGATATCCACACCGCTTAATATGACCATTCACGAAATCAGCGAATCTTCGGAAATATACACATTTGACAGCGGTCCCGACTCGATTATAGAGGACTATTATGATTTTGAGTATAAATCCCGGTATCCTCTGGAAGTCGCGCCCAGTTTAGCGATTACAGTTCGCAATCTGACAATCGGGCTGGAACTTGTCATTCATAACTGGCAGAATGTTGAAGTGGACCAGTTGACTGACAAGGCTGACATCAATCGCGATTTGTACTGGAACCTGCGCAGAACAACGGATATCGGAGTCTCGGCAGCGCTTCCGGTCGGACGGACAATTTCAACCCGAATCGCCTATCGCCGGATCCCTTCACCATATGAAAATCCGGGTCCCGATAACGAGTATTTTCACCTGTTCGGCGCCGGCGTTGAAACCATTATCAAGAAAGCTTTTATTTTAGGCTGCGCATATCAGCGGGCAATTGGCAACCAGACGATTTCTCATCCTTATTTCGACACCTTCAGCACCCAAAAATACCAGGAAGACCGTCTGACTGCCTCTATGGCGGTTCTTTTCTAAGGGGGTGTGATAATATAACCTTAACATCCGGCAGATGCCGGACTGTAAATTCATCCCGAAGTTTTAGGACAAAATGATAAATGACAACTTTATTCTATCACACCCCCTAAACAAATGAAAATAATTCGTCGTATCTTCATTAATATTCTTCTCTTTAATTTCATCTCTTTCGCTTCAGACAGTCCCCAATTATATCATCAGCAGGTTGAAGAATTAGCATATAATCAATTTGATCAGATCACCTGTGTTGTGGAAGCGGGATCGCTCCAGATAAATAGTGTTAAGATTTTTATCCGTTTTGAAGAGGGCGAACTATTTAATGAATACAGTATGGTAAATGATAAAGGCGTATATGCGTTCCGGATAATCCCGGAAATGGTACGGTCCGATTCATTTTATTATTTTATCACGGCAGAATTCAGCGATTATTCCATTGTTGCATTTCCGGCAGATAATCCGGAAGAAAATCCAATTATCGTTCCTGTCGTCGAACCGAAACGGGTTGCCCGGAAAATCGTTGTAAAAGACGTGGAAAAAATATACTGTGATCTGGGAAGAAATATAGAAAAGGTCAGCTCGGTAACAATCTATACGCGCTACAGTGATCAGGAAAGATATTCATTAACCCCAATGGCGCTTTCCGGCGGACGTTTTCAATATAAGATGTTACCCCCATCGAATAATAATCAAATTCTTTTTTACTATATCATGATAAAATATATGGACCATACACTCCTGTCATATCCATCGAACGACTTTGACAATAATCCGGATTACCGGGTGTTACAGGGACGACGGATGTGATCATTTTAAAAATTGTGCAGAAAAACTTTGAGAATCAGCGCATTGACATGTATATTCTAACAGGAATCCACAAGACATGAAGAAACGACTACACATACTAATATTTTTACTACTTACCATATTTACTACCGGTGTTTTTGCTTCTGATTCCACGTCGGAAACAAAGGAGATTTGGGTACTCCAGCTGGATGGCGTCATTAACCCTGTGGCAGTATCATACATTCATGAAAACATCACCCGCGCCGGTAAAGAAAACATCGAGTGTCTGATCCTGCAAATGGATACGCCTGGCGGTCTGATGACCTCAATGCGTGACATCATCAAAGATATTCTGAACTCCCCCATTCCCGTGGCAGTCTATATCAGTCCTCGGGGCGCACAATCCGCTTCCGCCGGCGTCTTCATTACCGTATCAGCCCATTTCGCCGCCATGGCGCCCGGAACAAATATCGGGGCAGCGCACCCGGTTACCCTGGGCGGCGGGGGTAGTCCATTCGGCGGCGGCAAACCAGATTCCGCCGGTACCGAAGCCATGATGCAAAAGATAACCAACGATGCGGTGGCTCAGATTCGCAGTCTTGCCCATGAACGCGGTCGCAACGAAGAATGGGTCGAGGAAGCCGTCCGGAAAAGTGTTTCCATCACCGAGACCGAAGCCGTTAAAATGAATGTGGTTGATCTCGTCGCCAAGGATCTGGATGAATTCATTGAATATCTCGATGGAAAAGTCGCCAAACTCCCATCGGGCGATAAAACTTTATCCACCCATAACGCCAGAATAATTATCCGGCCGATGGGCTTCCATCGCAAAATATTAGATGTTATCAGCGACCCGAACATCGCCTATTTATTACTGATTCTGGGCTTTTACGGACTCTTTTTTGAAATTCGCAGCCCCGGCGCCATCTTCCCCGGCGTGCTCGGCGTCGTCTTTCTGATCCTGGCATTCTTTGCCTTCCAGGTGCTGCCAATCAATTATGCCGGTCTGGCGCTGATTATCGTCGCAATAATCCTGTTCATTTTAGAGGTGAGTATCACCAGCTACGGACTGTTAACCATTGGAGGATTAATCTCTATGATATTAGGATCAATGATGCTGTTTAACGTCAGTGAAGCGCCCAAAGAGCTGTTCTCCGTTTCACTGGCTGTCATTATTCCCGTTGTTATTTTCACAGCGCTTTTCATCATCGCCGCGGCGTCTTTCGTTGTCAAAGCCCATAAACGCCAGCCCGTGACGGGCGCGGAAGGCATTGTCGGGGAAGTCGGCATTGCCGCTTCTGATATTTCCACCGAAGGCATAGTCAAAGTTCACGGTGAAATCTGGAAAGCCATTGCGCTCCAACCCATTTCCCGGGGCACTAAAATCATTGTGAAATCGGTGGAACGCATGCAATTAACCGTAGAAGAATATAAACAAGTATAAAATAAGGAGAATACTATGCAACTTCCTATCTTAACCATCATTGTTTTAGTGATTTTTGTCCTGTCCAGCGCTATCCGTGTTTTGAAGGAATACGAACGAGGCGTTATCTTTCGATTAGGGCGCATGATCGGCGCCAAGGGACCGGGTCTGTTCCTGATCATTCCCTTCATCGATAAAATGGTCAAAGTCAGCCTGCGAACGGTGGTTTATGATGTTCCCGTTCAGGATATTATCACAAAAGATAATGTATCCGTTCAGGTCAATGCGGTAGTTTTTTTCCGGGTAATGGAACCCACCAAAGCTATTGTTGAAGTGGAAAATTATTTTGATGCTACTTCTCAGCTGGCCCAAACAACCCTACGGAGTATTCTCGGTCAAGCCGAACTGGATGAGCTACTCTCCGGACGTGAAAAAATCAACACGGAACTCCAGGCTATTCTTGATACCCATACCGATCCCTGGGGCATCAAGGTTTCCCAGGTAGAGATCAAACATGTCGATCTACCCACTGAAATGCAGCGCGCTATGGCAAAACAAGCCGAAGCCGAACGGGAACGCCGCGCCAAGATCATCAACGCCGAAGGTGAATTTCAGGCATCGGCGCGACTCTTGGAAGCCGGTGAAGTTCTCAGTAAACAACCTATCACCATTCAATTACGCTTTTTGCAAACTCTGAGGGAAGTGGCTACCGAAAATAATTCGACAATTATTTTCCCAATCCCCATTGACCTTTTTAAACCTTTTATAAAAATGCTCGAAAAAAATGATAAAGAAGTATAAACGAAAAAATAAAATTGCAGCTAAAATTCAGCATTTTTAGAAATCAATATACCCCCGTTTTTCGGGGGTATGTTTTTTAACAAACAATCCTTAAATTCTGTCTATGGAATTTTTTAAACAAAAAATTGATGAACTTCGTCGGAAGATCAACGAAGCCAATTACAACTACTACGTTTTAGACAATCCCACCATCAGCGACGCCGAATATGACCGGCTGATGCGGGAGCTTCAGGAACTGGAAAAAAAATACCCGGAACTTATTACATCCGATTCACCCACTCAACGTGTTGGCGCAAACCCATTAACGGAATTTGGAACAATCACTCACCGGGTTCCCCTGCTCAGTCTCGATAATGCCATGAACGAAGCCGAATTGCTCGAATTCATTCAGCGGGTTCGCAAAGGTCTCTCTACCGAAACCGTGGAATTTGTAGCCGAACCAAAAATCGACGGGTTGGCTGTAGAATTGGTTTATGAGAACGGAATTTTTGTGTCCGGTTCTACCCGTGGAGACGGCGTCAACGGCGAAGACATTACTCAGAACCTTAAAACCATTCGCTCGATCCCGTTGCAATTGCGCTCAGGTAAACATCCAATCCCATCACTGCTGGAAGTGCGGGGCGAAGTCTATATGGATCTCAACGATTTCGAGCGGCTAAACGAGCAGCAGTTAGCTAAAGGCAAACCGGTTTTCGCTAATCCCCGCAATTCGGCCGCCGGTTCCCTGCGCCAACTGGATTCCCGCATTACCGCCACACGACCGTTGAATATTTTTTGCTACTCTCTTGGAAGTTCCGAGGGAATCTCATTTAAAACTCATCTGGAATTTCTGAATATTCTTCCGCGCTGGGGTTTCCGGGTAAATCCATTGATTCAACTATGTAAAACTCAAGACGATATGATCGGGTATTACCGCTCTATCGAAACCAAACGGAACACTATATCTTATGATATCGACGGAGTCGTTTTCAAGGTCAATTCCATCGAACAGCAACAAGTGCTGGGCATTAAATCCCGCAGTCCGCGCTGGGCAATTGCCGGAAAATTCAAAGCCAAACAGGAAATAACACGGATACTGGACATCGAAGCCGGCGTGGGGCGCACAGGCGCGATCACACCGGTGGCGCATCTTCAACCGGTCCGGATCGGCGGTGTCACCGTTTCCAACGCCACTCTCCACAACCAGGATGAGATCGACCGCAAGGATATTCGGGTCGGCGATTGGGTAATTGTGCAGCGCGCGGGGGAGGTCATTCCCCAGGTTGTCAAAGTCGTGACGGAACGGCGCAATGGATCTGAAAAACCTTACAGCATACCGGATGATTGCCCCGCTTGCGGAAGCCACATCATCCGTCCCGAAGGAGAAGCCAAACATCGTTGTCAGAACATGAATTGTCCGGCACAGATCAAGGGTCGTATTCAGCATTTTGTATCCAAGCGAGCCCTGAATATCGATGGACTGGGAGACCGGTTAATTGAACAAATGGTGGACAGCGGACTGATTCACAGCATTGCCGATATCTATTTTTTAAAAAAAGATGATCTTGCCGCCCTGGAACGGATGGCGGACAAATCCGCTCAAAATGTTATCGACGCAATAGAAAACAGCAAAAATACAACACTGGCAAGATTCATTTATGCTCTTGGGATACGCAATGTAGGTGAACACATGGGCAAAGTCCTGGAGCGGGAATTCAAAGAGCTTGAAACCCTGATAGCTGCAGATTATGAGCGTCTGGAAACGGTAGAAGGTATCGGACCAATTGTTGCCCGCGCTATCCGGGATTTCTTTGATGAGGAAAATAATCTTCAGACAGTCAACAGGTTGCTGGAAGGCGGAGTCGGCATCGCCCAAAGCGAAACCGGCACACAGGATGAACGCTTTGCCGGTAAAACTTTTGTCTTCACCGGGACATTGACTCAATTCACTCGTGACGAAGCGAAAGAGATGGTGGAGAAACTGGGCGGAAAAGCCAGCTCTTCGGTAAGCAATAAAACTGATTACGTGGTTGTCGGTGAGAATCCGGGATCGAAAGCCGCCAAAGCCAAAGAGCTGGGCGTTACCATTATTAGTGAAGAAGAATTTTTGGAATTGGTGAATAAATAAGCCTTTCTTTAACAAACAATCTGATCAATTATTACTGATTGGATGATAATTATGAAACCAAAAAGAAGTCATATATTCATCAGTCTCACTGCTGTTATGCTGATGACTCTCACCGGATGCCGAAAGGTCACTACAAGCACCAGGATTTTCAGTGACGGTTCCTGTGAGCGGACTGTTTTTATCGAAGGCGATTCAAGCGATGTATTCAGCGGTTCCTATCCCCTGCCTTTAGATTCATCCTGGACTTTTAGTATAAAAAGAGACACATCAGAAGAGTTAAAATATATCTATTCAGCTACAAAATCATTCAAGAGGGTATCCGATCTGAATAAAGAATATCTATCTGATAGCGTCAGCACTTTTTCAAGGGTCGATAGATCTGTCAAATTGAAAAAACATTTTAGATGGTTCTTTACGATTTTGACCTATCAAGAAATTTACAGGGATTTTAATCCATTTAAGCAAATTCCAATTTCGGATTATCTGTCGGATGATGAGATAAATATACTTTTTGCCGATGACGATGACCCGAAATACTTTGCCGGCAAGGACAGCTTAAAGAATGCAGAAATTAAGAACGAAGTTGAGGAGAAATTTGAAACATGGCTCGGAATCAGTGTTTTTGAGGAGTTCTACACGGCATTTTTACAAGGTGCGGTGCAATTAGGTGATCCAAATCTTACGCAAGAAATAATAATATCAAAAAAGGACGTTTTAACAAAAAATGTTTTGGCGGATACCATAAGCTTCTTTGAAATTGATGAAGAGAATTTGCTCGATTCACTAATTACTATATGTGAATATACATTTAAAACACCGGACGTCTGGAAACTTTTAGAAAAAGGGAATAATACATTTCGAGAACTTAAGAATAAATTAGCCGCTTTTGAAATTGTATGGAATGAAGGATATACCAATGAAGTGTTTATGCCGGGATTGCTTGTCGATACAAATGCTGAAACTGTCGAGGGCAATAAGGTAGTTTGGGAAGTGGAAACAGGTAAAATTTTTCTCAGGGATTTCGAGATGTGGGCTGAATCACGTATCGTTAACCGCTGGGCAATACCGGTTACCGCTGTTATTCTTGTAGTGCTATGCATTGGATTGGTTATAACTGTATTCCGCCGTAGAAAAATGTAGTCAGACCGGAATACGAGATGACATTCTCACTCTCTTGTCAGGACAAATTCTACTCTTAGTCTGATTTATACACTAATTCAACCTCTTTAACCATCTCACCAATCCTCTCCGTCAAAATGAAAATCTCTGATATCCATGGGGTCCAAATTCTTCAGCCGTTCGGTTTGGATGGATTCTTTAATTTTCATCCGGATTTTCTCTTCTATTTCAATTTGTTGTTCTGCTTCCTCAAGATGATTCTTTTCCATAATCAACAGATCGTGGATCGCCGAGATGCTGTATTTCAATTCAAGATCATCGGGAAGCAGTTGTTCCAGCGCCTCCATCTCAATTTCATACTTGTGGATTCTGAGACTATGTGTGTCGCATTCTCCCATCAGTTCTACGATGTAGTCGTCTTTTTCGCCGACCATCTTCAGCGCCAGAAAATCGCGCTCTTCCTGTTCGTTTTCCGGTGAAAGATAATGGAACATATTTTCCTCGATTGCGCAGTCCAGCCACCCAACTTCGCCGGCGCGTTCGCTATTTTTGAATTCGTCTAAAATCTGACGCGCTTCCTCCGTCGGCAGATGCGCCAGGGTCATACAGATATCTTCAAGTTCCTCCCGGGGCGTTTCGTCGGAAAAAAGCAGATAACGAAATTTCGCATAGTGTTTTGCGCTATAATCCTCAGGATTTTGAATATCTTTGTGTTCTACCATAACGTTCCTCCCTGTTTTTATCTATTTTCCGTTGATCAGTTCAAGCCAACCATTCCCCAATCAACCAATAAACCATTCAACCAGTAAACCAATAAACCAATAAACCACTTCACCCAATCAACCCCGCTTTTCTCATTTCGTCCTTCAGCGCCGGCCTGTTATAATATTTTTCCTGAAGCGCAGATATAAAATTATTGACCATTGATTTTACCGAATCGTCCCGAATATCCATTAAAAGGCGCAGCCATCCAACCGTCGTTTGATAATATTTCCTCCCGATATTTTCTTCCAGAAAATTTTCGGTTTTCTTCTTGATCAATTCAAAACATTGTTGCGGATAAATATTGACAATCGGTTTTACCATGAAATCAATATATGGGCTGTTAATATGTTCTTCCAAGTACGCGAGAATTGTCTTGTAATCCTGTAATTCAGTCAGGACTGATATATAGAATGAATCTTTAGCATAGCTGCTTTTTAACCCATTGACCAATTTTATTATCTTTTCATCGCCAAATTGGTTTTTCAATTCTTTAAATAAATCTATTGATTCGGTTCGGATAGTATAATGGATCAAAACATCAGCCTGAAAATCCGATTTTGGCTTTGATTTTAGGTAAGAATAAATTTCTTCATCAAACTCATTCGGCCATTCACGAAAGGCGGTTTTTGCTATTTTGAGATATTTTTCAGTAGTGTTTTTCTTTTTATAATAATCAAGCAGTTGCCGGGCAATATTCGGGTTGTCTGCATGATATTTATTTGCCATTGCTTCCCATTTTTTCTCATTGCCCAAAAATGATGCAATTTTTAACTGGATTTCGTCCGAGTCCTCGTCATCGTAACCATATTTTTTAAGTGCTGTAAGACATTTTTCAGCGACTTCCTTATTGGTGATTAACTGCAGGAAAACCGGTTGGAACATTTCTATGGAATAAAAATCTTCACTTTCCGTTTGTTCTGTCCGGTCGAAAAAAATATCAATCATTCTAAAGGCGGCATCCGGCTGAATATCTATTTTCGATAACTTTTTTTCATAAGTATCAAATGTTTTTTCCCAATGATCAAAACACTCATTTACAATGCTGTCAAGAATTTCCATTTCGTCATTGATTTTAGTATCATCGAACATACAAATTGCTTCATAGCAGGCCAGCATGATTTTAAAGGCGTCAATAATATTCCCGCGCTCCAATTTAGCCATTGAATCATCGAGGTAAATATCCATCATCTCTTCCAACTCTTCACGTGCGCCACTGTATAAAACCTGCCATTCCTCGCGATAATAGCCGTAATCGTTATCATTATCGTAGAATCTTTGATAATTTTCCAGGTCGAAATTTTCCAGGGCTGCGATTAATTCATCTCTTATTTCAGAGATATTTAGTTCTTTTTCGACTCCGGTTTGGCCTTTGAGATATGCCTCAAACTCATCTACATAGATATCGGACTTTTCAAGGATATTTTTCAGGAATGTTTTGGTTTCCCCGGGAGTCGCCATCTGCAATAATTCCTCAATAGTATTGGATCTTTTCGCCTTACTTTCAGATACTTTTATTTCATCGTAATCATTATCAACAATGGCTAATCCGACAGCAACGCTATGTTTACAGAGACCGCCGAAATCATAAGGGCAGGAACAGTTAAATATAAAGTCCTCCTCTTTACAAATCACCCTAACATTGTAGTAATGTGTACCCGAAACAACGGCAGAGAAGCCACCATCTTTGTAGGTCAGTTTCTTGACGCTACCCGTTTCGTAATATTCTTCGCCTCTAAAGAAACTCCTTGGCGACGATTTTTTCTGAATATAATCAATCGTTAATTTCATTTAGCACTATCCTCAGTGTTTGTTTTACATTCTATGGATTCAAACACGGATTAAAATACCCGTGTCGCAGCTTGGGGAATTTCTCTTTAAAACGGTCGATCATATTCCGTACTCCGATCCCCTCCTGCTCCGGCGGGTTCATCTCTTCCAAGTACCATTCCGGGTCAATATTCAGATTGCGCCACTGAATCATGTCGATGTTATACTCCCGGATCAGATCTTCAAGCGCCATCACCTCCTCCGGCTGATCGATAAATCCGGGAAAGACAAAGAGATTAAGCGAAACGAAGCCGCCCCGGGATTTCATTGCATTTATGGAACCCAGCACATCGTCAAAGTTATATCCTTTCGGCCGGAAGTAACGGTTGTAATAAATTTCCCGAGTGGAATTCAGTGAAACCCGCATGCTGTCCAGGCCATGCTTCCGCAATTCCGCAACAACATCAGGGCAACTGGCGTTCGTGTTCAGATTGATAGTTCCTTTTGAAGTCTTTTGCCGAATGCCCTTGACCGTATCAATCAGTAATTGAGCATTCATCAGCGGCTCGCCCTCGCAGCCCTGCCCAAAACTGACCACCGGTTCGGGTGCGATTTCAAGATGCGGAACGGCAATTTCGACGATTTCTTCCACCTTCGGGGTGAAGTCTATCCGGAATTGCGCGCTGCAGACGCCGGAATCTTTTTGCAGTGAAATACACCCCAGACAGGCGGAATTGCAAACCTGTGAGGTCGGCAGCGGCATTTCCCAGCGATTCAGCAGGTAATTCAGTGCAGCCGGGCAACCATAGGTCATGGCACAATTTTTTACAAGGTGATTTGCCAGGCGGTTGTCAGGGTACTTCTGTAATACTGTTTCAGCCGCTTTGTCGATTCGATCGGAGCTGAACTGCGACGGATCCTGGCGGATGCTGTCGTCAATCCGGAGCGCTGGAACATAAAATTGTCCGTTGTACCATCCAACAGCGGCATAGGCATACAGCGGTAAAACCGGAGCTTCCGGCAGGGTTTCCCAGGCGGCGTGGTATCCGATCGTATAAGCCGGCGCCACAAAGGCTGCAACCGCAACGACTTTCTCCGATCCATCCGGTTCAAGGGTAACGATTTCCCCGCTGTCACGATCACTTCCGACCGGTAATCTGCCGGGCAGTTCCATCAACCGGCTGCCATTGGGCAGCGGAATCCATTCATCAGACGGAATATCCACGATCCGGCAGCTGCCGGACATGCCGACAGCGTAATATTCCTCAATATCAACAACATTGCCGCAACCATCGGACACTATTAGGGATGGTTTTATTTTACTCATATTTCTATTACAATCTAATATAATAAAGCCTAAAACAGCCTATTTCAAAATGGTCATCTTCTTATTAAAGACTTTTTCACCAATGATAACCTGATAAAAATACAATCCTGTGGCAATCGGTTGCCCGTAGCGGTTCCGTCCATCCCATGTGATCGTGTAAAATCCCGGTAACTGTGAATCTTTCACCAGTGTCTTTACTTCCTGTCCCAGGATATTATAGACTTTTATAGATACGTTGAAAGACATTAATTGCTCAAAAGCTTCATCAAACGTCCTGAACCCACCGGCGCCAATTGTGTACTCGATAGTCGTCAGCGAATTGAACGGATTGGGATAATTTTGCGAAACCCTGATCTCTTCCGGCAATATAATCGCCGGGTTATCCGGATCTACCCGAATCTGGTAAATTCCCGGCTTATCGGAATAGGTCCAGTAGGTTCCTTTTTCGAGGCTGGTATAAGTCGTCAGGTATTTCCACTCATCATTTTGCCAGATATAAACGCCCAAACTGGCGGCATACTGCTGGAGAAATTCCATATTCTCCAGGCTGAATATAATCCGGGCTTTGTTTTCGAGTTTGGTAACCGGTATCCTGAAGTCAAATTCATTGGACACCGGAAAAACCTCTTCAGACATAAATGCTATTTTCCCTAATGCCGGTTCGATCTGAGTCTCAATTTCATAGGGCAAAAAGAGCGCGCAGATATCCTGCTGAACAGAATTCGGCTCAAACAGGAATGTCATAATACTATCGGGATCAGTTAGAGAACCGCCAACCTCTTTACTGATTTTGGCTACACCCATCCGGTATTCAAAATCTCCGATATTTCCCGCCCGGTCAACGCCTTTGGCATAGATGAATACAGTCTTAGTAGAATCAATTTTATAGGTAGCATTATAATATATTATACTATCCTCATAGGTCATTTGAGTAACTTCCAGTGTATCGCCATCTGTGGTAATCAAAGCATTTTCCAGTAGTAACTCTGAAGGGAAAATATCGATCTCAACATATTTGCTCGCCAGTTGGTTCTGCAAAACGGCAAGTTCAAAAGAGGGCTTCGTTGTATCGGTTACGGTTATATACACGAGCTGAGTGTCAGCTCCATTTTGAGGATCCTTCACAACCGCTAAAACGGTGTCAGCGCCGAACCAATCCTGAGCCGACCAGAACGTCACGATTCGAGTTGTGTCATTATAATCCAGATACACATGATCGCCGGCAGTGAATTGCCAGCTGAGTGACTGATCGTTATGGTCAACGTCGCTGACATAATTATCCAGGATAAAATCAACAGTATCTTTCTGATCAAACAATATAGTAAACAAGCTGGAATCAATTACCGGCGGATCATTGACGGGAATTATATTCATATCGACAATCGATGTGTCCGACAGACCGCCAAGGTCCGTAACGATTACAGTTAAGGCAGCCGCTCCGCTATAGTTTGCACCGCCATATAGAGTAAACTTTCTATTCGTTGTATCGTAGCTGACGCTTATGGTTCCGCCTATTTCGAATGACCATCTCAGTGTATCGTCGGAATCCTCGACATCGTACACCAGCGAATCCCATTGAGACAGATATAATACATAGAGACTGTCTTCACTAAACGTAATCGACGGCAGGCTGTCGAGGACCGGTTTGTCGTTAACCGATTCAATCGCAATATTCACATAGATACTGTCAAGGGAATCGCCGTCGCTCACATAGAAGGTAAATGCCTGAAAATCCGTATAGTAATCCGGCGTACCGGAAATGGAGGCAATATGAGTAAGCGCATCAATGACAATTCGAATGCTGTCTTCACCCGCGGCTTCGCCGACTGAAGAAAAGTCGTTCAACGAGGATTTAGTTTCCAAAATTAACAAGTACTCTTTTTTCATTGAGGAGTTTTTTGAAATTGGGATTGAAGTGCTTGACAGGCTCTTACCTCCCGTAGAAAATCGCCGTACCGAAAAAGTCAAATCAGCATCAACTGTTTCCACATCCTCAACATAATCGTTCAATTCAATATACAGAGTATCGTCTTCTGGAACCGCGATATCTGCTATGGGACTGAAAACCGGCGGGTCGTTAACCGATTGATAGTGAACAATGATATCCGCCGTATCGGATAGAAGCTCGTCATCTGTGACTACTAACCGCAGAGTGTCATTCCCGAACCAGTTTTCAACAGGTGTAATTGTCAAAATCGAGTCAATAATCAAACCGACTGTATGATTTCCGTTTATGACACTCCATACCAGGGTTGTATCATGATTGTCAACATCGGCAACAAATTCAAACCAGTCCGATAACACAACTGTAATGGTAGAGTCTTCATCGGCATTTAATTCCGGTAAACTCATCAATACCGGCGGATCGTTGGCCGGATTAACCTGGATTGTTGCTGCTACGGTATCGGAGCCAAAACTTTCCAGCCCGACGCTGTCGTTCACGACAAATGTAAAATCATATCCATCAATAAAGAAATCCGGTTTGGCATAGAACTTGGCAATATTAGTTGTTGTATCAATACTAATAATGATACTGTCACCTTCGGAGTTTATAAGTGCCGCAGTAAAAGGATTCAACCTGATCGATTTGAGTTGACTGTTGAATGGTTTCCTTTCACTTTTTACCAGTTCTTTGTCGGATTTACTTTTCGCGGATTCAACCGGAAACACCGACCAGTTCAAATCAAGCAGATCGTTGTCTACGTCCGAAACATACAGGTTCAGATCGAGTTCTGTCGTATCGTCTTCCGTAAAACTGATGATCGATGGGAAACCCGCATCGATCACCGGCGGATCATTGACAGGTAATATATTAACAATTAATTCTGTGGTATCGCTTAACTCACCATCGGATACGATGACTTCTCCCGTATCAGATCCGAACCAATCCGGAAGTCCGATCAATATCAGTGAATCCACTGTAGTTTGTACACTTAGATTTGCAAAGGAGATAACTTCCCAGCTTAATGTGGAATCGGCATTATCGATATCGGATACTTTATCAAACCATTCCGAGAATTGCATCTTAAAGACAGAATCCTCAAAAATATCGATGGAATCCAGTTCAGCAATAACCGGAGCGTCATTGACATTCTCCACAAAGATATTGAATGTATCCAGGTCCATCCCGCCGGCGCCATCAGTTACTCTGCAGATAATTTCAAATGTTGTATCGCGATCATCATTGGTCGGGGTCCAATAAATTAAACCAATATCTCCTTCCATCATCATTCCCGGTGGAGCATTCAGCAATCCAAACATTACCGAATCGCCGACATCCACATCTTCATAACGAATTGTATAGCTGAAAAATTCATCTTCTTTAGCAACCATATCGGCCTGAGCGATCAGTACCGGAGCATCGTTGGTATTATTGATATGCAAACTGAATTTCAACGAATCCGACGCCCGGTCCTTATCGAATACCCAGAGCTCAAAACTCGTATCACCCACATCGGCATTCAGGGGGGTCCAGGACACAATTCCGGCGCTGCTATCCACCTGCATCATCACCGGAAATTCCCGCAATTCAAAGGACAGCGTATCACCATAAGCCGAATCGATATCCATTGCAGAGAACCGAAAGGACCAATGACTGTCCTCGTCAATCGTATCATGAACAGTCGTCGCTGTCAGGATTGGCGCATCGTTGGCGTTTTGCACGATGACGTAAATCAATTGCTCGACGATCGAACCGTTTCCATCACTGAATTGAATTGTAATTGCCCAGGTGTCAATATCATCGTTTGTCGGTGTTCCGGTTATAATTCCAGTGGTGTCATGAGCATTCAGCCATTCCGGTAAACCCGTAAAAGTATACACGCCGGCGCCCTGGGCTTCGTCATCGGTATTGGCGTCGTAAGTAAACAGCTCATCCTCAGTGGCAATACTGTCAATGATTGTTGACGTGAATTGAGCCGGATTATTAGTTACATTAAAAGTAATTGTATAAGGCTTTACTCCACCATTGCCATCATCCACTTTGATATATATATCGGCGAAATCAGTAACATGATTATTCAGCGGTGTTCCTGAGATAACACCGGTTGTGGAATCCAGCGTGATCCAGTCGGGTACTATATTGGTAAAACTGTATTCCGTGTCGCCCTGGCCTTCATCATCGCTGTTTATATCAAAAAAGAACGCATCGTCTTCGGTAATAGTCGTATCGGTAAAGATATGAGTAAAACTCGGCCCTCTGTTCGTAATTGCCAGCGAATATTTCAATGTATCAAATCCGCCATTGCCGTCATTGACCATGATTTCAACGGTATCACCGGTGGTCACATGCTGATTTAGAGGTATTCCTTTCAGCAACCCGGTTGTGGAATTTAGAGTCAGCCAGCCGGGTTTTCGGAGAGCCGTGTAAATCATCGTACCCTGGCCTTCATCACTGCAATTCAAATCAAGGGAATACAACTTATCTTCCTGGCCTTGACCGGCAGTTGTCGGGATCGTGGCAAATACAGGCGCAGAATTAGAAACAGTAATAACAAAATCAAGTGTATCTAAAGCACCGTTGCCGTCGTCAACACTAACCGAAACAAAATTGTCACCGACATGATTATTCCGTGGCGTACCGCTCAGTGTATCACTACTGCCATTAATCGAAAGCCAGCCGGGATTTGTTAAAATTTGAAAGGTATTTGTTCCGGAATTGTCACTAAGGGTTAATATATATTCATAGAGACTGTCTTCCTCAATTATTGTCAGAGGTGTTCCGGTAAAAGCCGGCGCCGTATTCAGGACGGTGATCTGAAAAGCAATCGATGCAAATCCACTAAACGCATCCGTCGCCCGAATCGAAATATTATGAATACCTATACCACTATTTCCGGGAGTGCCCGTCAATTCTCCGGTAGCGCTGTTCAGGGTCAACCAATCCGGCAAAGTCAGCAGAGCGGAGTAGGTGACGCCGCCGGCAGTTTCATCATCGCAATCCAAATCTATGACAATATCATCACCTTCAAAGACTGTAGTATCATTCTGGACAGTATATACAGGTGGAATATTGACGACGTTCACCGGAACATTCAGCGTATCTTTACCACCGTTTCCATCGGAAAACTCTATATGAACGGAATCGCTGCTGTTGACGTAGCTGTTGTCCGGTGTTCCTCCGATCAGCCCGGTTGAGGAATTCGTCAGTGCCATCCAGCCCGGCAAATGAATTACCGAATAGCCCGTCAGACCCTGTCCTTCATCATCTACTGACAGATCAACGCTAAATTCCTCGTCTTCGGTTGCATCAAAAAGGGTATCGGCAGTTAAAAAGTTAGGGGCGGCATTTTCAATTAATAGATACCAGGATTGAAAAACAGTAGAGCCCGTCGTGTCTTCGACACTTGCTTTGACAGAAACGGTCGATCCCCCGTAGTTATTATCCGGCGTCCAGCGGATCAATCCGCTGCCGGTATCAATTGTCATACCTTCCGGAAAAGTAACAAGATGATAACTAATCGGATCACCATCCTGATCCGTTGCCTCTAAATCATAGATATAGAGAACGTCTTCCGTTGCTGATGTTATTGCTGAAGATGTAATAATCGGCGGATCGTTTGTGTTGGCGACATTGATCGTATACAGCTGATCATCTGTGCCGCCATGGCCATCATTTACTCTTACCGTAAATGTCGATGGCCCGACTGCATCGTTCGCGGGCGTGCCGGTAATTAATCCGGTCGAGGCATTTATTGACATCCAGGCCGGATAATCACTCACAAAAGAGTAGCTTGTAAAAGCATCTTCATCACTGCTTTCCAGGTCAGATTCAAACGCAACATCTTCCGTGGCTGAAAAAGGTCCTGCCGCGATCATGGTTGGAGGGCTGTTATTAATGCGGATGTAAATCTTTATCGTATCAGTCGAGCCGGGTCGATCTTCAAAAACCACCCTGAATGAATCCAGTCCAACGTCTTTATTGATCGGATTCAAAGTTATCAATCCACTCTGTGTATTGCTCAATGTCACCCAATCGGGATTTGACAGGTTTGTGGTCCGGTAAACCGGCGCATCTCCCAGACCTTCATCATAGGCATTCAGGTCTAATGTATAGGTCGAATCTTCCCGGATGAAAAACGTATCAACTGTCGCCGATACTATACCGGCAGGTTGAAAATCGCCAATTACGACTGATTCTATCTGTGACGGAGAATTTGTAACCGATAGTATCCAATTCGATGTAACAGCGGCATTCGATAAATCTGTAGCTTTAACAGTAATGCTGTGATTACCAACCTGACTGTTATCCGGGGTCCAAGTGATGGCTCCTGTACCTGGAATGATTTCCATCCCCGTAGGCGGACTCACAAGTGAATAGGTCAAGACATCTCCGGCATCATCGTCATCCGCCGTTATTGTTACCGTATAAAGACTATCCTCATTCGTATTTATTGTCCCGCTCGGTACAGATGTCCATACCGGATCATTATTCACATTTTCGACACTGTAATCAAATACCTTTTCTGTCAGACCGCCGTTTCCGTCATTTACCTCAATAGTAAAACTGGCGTCAGCAACAACATCACTATTCCCGGGTATACCAGTCAGGACGCCTGTCGATAAACCGATACTCAGCCAGTCCGGTTTGCCGCTTACAAAACTCCAGATGATCGTGCCGTCGCCATCATCGCTGCTTTCCAATTGCTGGGAGAAAGCGACACATTCCGTCGCTGTAAACGGACCATCTGTCAGGATTTCCGGCGCTACATTCTCCACCCGCAAATAGATTGTAATTGTATCCCGGGAACCGGGCTGGTCTTTAAAATAGATCAGAAAAGAATCCAGCCCCACATCGCCATTAGTTGGTGTCAGGGATACAATCCCGGTAGTGGCATTGGATAAAGTCACCCAATCGGGATTCGGAAAATCATCAAAACTGTAAATACTCGCCGCTCCAACATTTTCATCGGGCGATGACAAATCCAGAGTGTAACTCGTGTCTTCCTTGATATAAAAAGTATCTGCCGGCGCTGTAATTGGGGAAGCAACATTGGTAACCTGTAATATAAAATTTTGAGAAGTAAATCCACCGGTCAGATCGGTCGCTTTTACGGTAATCGTATGGCTACCGACATCGGAATTATCGGGGGTCCAGCTGATGACTCCGGTAGAAGGAACAATGGACATCCCGACAGGCTTCTGGGTCAGACTGTAGGTAATCACATCCCCCGCATCTATATCGACGGCATCCACATCCACGGTATATACTGCATCTTCAGCAATTGTCACCGTCCCCGTCGGAACCGCTGTCCAGGTCGGATCATCATTGACATTATGAACATTCAGCGTCCAGCCGCCGGTAATATTGGCCGAGGAATCATCCGTCGCTTTAACAGTAATACTATGCAATCCGACGTGGTCATTCGTCGGCGTCCATTCGATAACACCGGTATTAACACCAATCGTCATTCCAGCGGGATTTACAGTCAGCGAGTATGCAATATTATCGCCGACATCGATATCCGCCGCTTCAATCGTTGTGGTATAAAGTTCATCTTCGTTGGAATTAATCGTTCCGCCGGGCACCGATACCCATGTAGGCGCATCGTTCAGATTATTTACATGAAGTGTCCATGAAGATGTAATCGTCGAGCCTGACAGATCAGCTGCTTTCACAGTAATTAAGTTGTCTCCCACCTGACTGTTATCCGGAGTCCAGGTAATTACTCCACTGCTGGAATTGATCGACATCCTCGCAGGCGGACTCACAAGTGAATAGGTCAAGACATCTCCGGCATCATCGTCATCCGCCGTTATTGTTACCGTATAAAGATTATCTTCATTCGTATTTATTGTCTCGCTCGGTACAGACGTCCATACCGGATCATTATTCACATTTTCGACACTGTAATCAAATACCTTTTCTGTCAGACCGCCGTTTCCGTCGTTTACTTCAATAGTAAAACTGGCGTCGGCAACAACATCACTATTCCCGGGTGTACCGGTCATAACGCCTGTCGATGAACCGATACTCAACCAACCCGGCTTCTTGCCACTCTTAAAACTCCAGCTTATCGCTCCGTCCCCATCGTCACTGCTCTCTAATGTATCTCGAAAAGCGACACCTTCAGTCGCCGTAAACGGTCCTTCCGTTAGTATTGCCGGAGCGACATTTTCAACCCGCACGTAAATTGTTACCGTATCCCGCAATCCCGGCTGATCCTTGAAATAGACCTGAAATGAATCCAATCCAACATCACCATTGGTCGGCGTTAAGCCAACGATTCCGCTGACCGCATTACTCAACACTACCCAGTCCGGATTGGGAAATTCATCAAAACTATAAATACTCGCCGCTCCAACATTTTCATCGGGTGCTGATAAATTCAGAGTGTAAGTCGTATCTTCTTTGATATAAAATGTATCCACGATTGCCGTAACGGCGTCCGAGGGAATAAAATCATCTACAACGGGCGTAGTGATCGGTGAAGCCACATTGGTTATCTGAACCGTCCATGATTGGGTAATCGCTGCGAAATTATTATCTTCCGCTCTAACGGTAACAGAATGATTGCCAACCTGACTATTATCGGGCGTCCAACTGATTACACCGGTAGTACTATTGATTATCATACCGGTCGGGCTTGTATCCAAACTGTACGTGATATTGTCGCCCACATCGACGTCGCCGGCATCAAGATCGACTGTATAAAGAACATCTTCCGCTGTGGACACTGTCGAACCGGAAACCGGCGCCGATAGCCATGTTGGAGAATCATTTACATTTTCAACGACAAAAATGATTGTCTTCGTTGCCGTTCCGCCATTCCCGTCGGTTACTTGAAAGGTAATTCCCTGCCCATCGGTCACATCATCATTATCAGGGCGATTCGTCTTACTGTTAATCTCACCGGTAGTTGCGTCCAGATCAATCCAGCCGGGGTCTCCGGAGACTATGGAATAGGTTATAGTTCCCTGTCCCTCATCGGTAGAGTTCAAATCCAGGGAAAATTCCGCATCTTCGGTAGCCGTTACGGTGCTTGGTGGATCAACAAAATCAGAAATTACATTCTGTACCACGATATATATCTTCTTAGTATCGCTGCTGCCATTCCCATCGGAAAACGTGATATCTATTGAATCTAATCCCACGTGCCGATTATCCGGTGTCCCGTTGAGAGTGCCTAACACCAGACTATTCGTTGAAAGCCACGATGGTTTATGATTAACAGTATAAAGCGCCGAACTGCCATCGGATTCGTCTGTAGATGAAAAGTCAATTTTATACGGCAAATCTTCTGTGACAAAAAGAGTGTCACCAGTCTGAATATAAGGAGAAATTGACAAAATATAGCCGTCTATTGAAGGAACAGTATTAGAAATTGTAAGCGTGTATTCGAGAGTATCTTTCCCGCCGTTTTTATCCGTGGCAATGACCCCAATATTATGACTTCCAACCGATTGATTTTTCGGAGCGCCGCTTAGCAGACCGGTTGATGTCAGCGTTAAACTCAGCGGCAATGTTTTCAGGGTATCATAAGTTACATATCCCCGGTCGTCATCATCGCTTGTGAATTGAAATGAATAGTTTACATCTTCCGTTGCCGTAGATGTTGGACTGAGACTGGTAAATACCGGTGGATTATTGGACACGATGATATTTACATCCAGGGTCACAATCCCGCCATTACCATCACGATATCTTATACTCAGTGGAAATATGCCGACATTGTCATCCAGCGGGGTGCCGCTTAACACTCCGGTTACTGAATTGATGGACATCCAGTTCGGCGCTGTCACCAAATTATATCCACTGGCATTCGGACCTTCATCGCCCTCATCGTTAGTTGTAATATCCCAGTCCAGTGCTTCATCTTCAGTTACCGTTACATTATCGGTTGTGGTAAATACCGCCAGGCTATTATTGACGACAATTTCCAGCCGTTTTTCATCACTGCCACCGTTCCCGTCTTCAATCCGAATGGTAATTGAATCGATGCCGACTTCTGAGTTAATCGGCGTTCCGGACAACAACCCGTCCAATGCATTAATTGTTATCCAGGCTGGTTTATCACCAACAAGGGAAAATGTATGATCACCTTCATTTATCGGAATATAATCAATTTGAAAATTGTATAGGGAATCCTCAGTAGCCGGGTTGAGCACTTCAGTTACAATTGTCGGATTTATATTTGAAACCGTTATAGCCCATGATTGTGTAACGATCCCGCCGTTTCCATCATCAACTTTTACCGTCACATCGTGATTATCAACGTCGGGATTACCCGGCGTCCCCTGAATCAGACCGCTACCGGAATTGATACTCAGCCAGTTTGGGGCTGTTGTCAAGGAATACACTACATCCCCAATACCCTCTTCGTTGCACTGAACATTGTACTGATATAATGTATTCTCCGTTGCGGTTGTCGGCGCTGTTGAAGTTATTACCGGTACGGCATTGGTAACCGTCACGGTGAATGTAATTGTGCTTGAACCGCCGTGATTATCCGTTGCCACAACTTCAAAATAGCCGTCACCAACATGACTATTATCTGTTGGCCATGTGATCAAGCCACTTAATGATAATCCGGATTCCGGAGGACCGGTTTCCCAGGAGTATGTAACTTCAGGATCATTATCATCATCAGTCATAAGTTGAATAGATAAATTAGTTCCCTGTGTTATTGTCGTATCTGCTTGAGGAGCAAAAACAGGATTGCGATTTACTACATTGATCAAAAACGTATGAAAAACAACACCTCCGTTGCCGTCATCGATCCGGACCTGCACCGACACATCGCCGACATCGCTATTATCGGGCGTCCCGGATAACAATCCCGTAGAAGCATTGAGACTCAGCCAGGATGGTTGGATCTGCCAGCTATAGACGGCGCCTTCGCCTTCATCATCATAATCAATATCATAAGTATATTCGCTATCTTCAGTAGCATCCGTGACTTCGGCAGATTCTTTCTGGGGCACCCTGTTTTCCACATGGATCGTATAGCTGATTGTATCTGAATCGGTACCATCAAACACATAAATCGAGATACTAAGATCGCCGACATTTTCATTATTCGGCGTACCCTGCAAGATACCGGTATTAAGTCCAAGGCTCAACCAGTCCGGCAGACCGATACCGTGATAGGTTACCGTTCCCTGTCCATCGTCACTGGATGTAAACTTATAGTAATATTCCTGATCTTCGGATATCTCATATACCAGGTTCGTTGTATCGATCTGCACCGGGTCGTTGATAACATTAATCACAAATTGCGTGCTATCTTTGCCGCCATTTCCGTCGTTAAACTCCAGATAAAATGAGTTTGATCCAACGTGAGCATTTGTCGGTATACCACTAACCACACCGGATAAACTATCTATACTTAACCAGTTCAGTGAATCTAAGAATCGGTAAGATGTTGTCCCTATTCCCTCATCATCAGCGTTTATATCTAGAGCAAAATAGATATCTTCGGTTGCGCTGTGTAATGTTGATGTCGTTATAATGGGCTTGCGATTAACAATGGTTAAATCATACGAGAGCGTGTCGGTGGAACCGTTATCATCATCCACAATAATTTTAACCGTCCCAGTACCCACATGTTCATTAGTTGGAGTACCGTTTATGACGCCTGTGGTAGTAACTAAACCTATCCATCCTGGCTGGAAACCGGTCTGGAAATAGTACACTGTATTGCCTTGGCTTTCGTCATTGGAATTGATGTTGAACTCAAAATAGTCATCTTCATTAATTTCAGTCGGTGGAGAATTAGTGAATACCACATCCGTATTAGTGACTTCTAATTTGAATGTCCAATCCACCGCCGCCAAAGAATCATCCTGAGCCCGGACTGTAATAGTATAAAACCCGACATCACTATTATTTGGTATCCCCGTAATAGTTCCTGAAGTTGAATCAATATTTACGGATTCCGGTCCGTGGATAATTAAATACTTTATATGATCGCCGTGCATCAGATCGTTGTCATTTGCCGTGACGGTTATTTCCAGGTCACTATCCTCTGCCACGGTTACGGTATCTTCGGTTATATTTACCCAAAATGGCGGATCGTTTACATTATTCACATATAAAAAGAATGTCAAATAACCCGATAAACTTCCGTCAGATACAATAGCTGTTATCTGATGCACTCCGACATCTTCATTGGTTGGCGTCCATGTAATATCACCAAAAATCGAGTCAATGTTCATGCCTATTGGGACATCATCAGCGAGTGAAAAGAAATAATTATCTCCGTCGGGGTCTGTTGCAGAAAGAGATATGTGCCATTCTTCATCTTCCGTTAAAAGAGTATCTTTAACGGTTTTAGTGAAATACGGCGCAGTATTGGCGAATACATTCGTTATCCCGAATACACTGATTAAAACGACAATATATCTAATCCGCCCCATCACACGTGCATTTCTTTCAAATCAATTCCGGACTTAAACAGTATATTTGCCCTGTTTCGAGGTTCAAAATATGCTCTCTGTAGTAATATTCTCCATGTTTGTGTTGCTGATATTCTTATTATAATTTAATCATAAGGTAGTAGAAAATACTGTGACTGGTATCATCGGATCGAATCAATCTGCCTTAACCAGAAATCAGCCTGTTTCGCCGTTGCTTCATTGTCAAGTGCACTGCTGAAATATTTTCTGGCTTCGTTAACGTCACCTAAATAATAATAAAACTTTCCAATCTTTAATACCGTCTGTTTATCACCCGGATCCATCCGCACTAATCGCGAATAATAACTCAACGCGTCGTTATAATTGGTATCTTTTTCATATATCCTGCCGAGATCTTCGAGCGAAGCGAGCATCCAGTCATAGGCTTCGGGATTCCACTCTTTGGCTTTTCTAAAATAATCGATCGCCTGGCGGTGATCTCCCCGATCTCTGGCAATAAGACATTTAATATAGTACAGCTTCGGTATCCAGGTTTTCTTTAATCCGGCGCCACCGGAAGTATCATCTATTTTCGAAAATTCGGATAGCGCCGAATCCCAATGTTTCAGAAAATAATCCGATTTACCGATATACAGATGCAGCTTGTTCTTATCGTTATAAATATCATATACCTGTTGGAAGAATATCTTGCACGATTGATAATCGCCTGCTTTATACAGCGCCACTCCCAGCTCAACATAACTCTGCACGAATTGCGGGTCATGTACCAGGCTTTTTTGATAATATTCTATCGCTTTCTGCTGATCATCACATCTCCCTGCTATTTGCGCCAGGCCAAAATAGATTTCGGATTCCAAACCTGATGATCTTTTTAAAAGGTTTTGAAACCTGATCTCAGCAGAATCCAGCCGATTATCGTAGAATAGTGAAAACGCTTTTCCAACTTCTGCTCCCGCAAAATCGGGCCGCAGATACGCACTCCGATAAAAATCAATTTCAGCAACGGTATTCGCTCCGGTTTGCTGATATATCCTGGCTTTATAATAAGATGCAGCAGACAGTTCCCGGTTCCCGCCGGTAACACCGGACAGCATTTCAAGCGCCCTTGGATAATTCCCGATTTTATACAGGTATTCACCATAGTTCAGAAAATGAATATCTTTGACAGCTCTGGATCGGATTAACTTTTCATAAGCATCGATTGCATCTTTATATCTGCCCATTGTTGCCAGACGTTTTGCCTGCTCAAAAAGAGAATCTTCTATGACAACAATCGCTTGTGGAGTTTTAACAGGTTCACTGGATTTCCGGTAGCCTATAATATTTTCCAATAACTCGGGCGTAATTGGCAGTATATATCCCGGAGGCATTGGAAAAGCGCTTTGTTGTTTTTGGGTCTCGATTTTCTCTTCCTCCGGTTTCTTTTTCGCAGTCTGCATTTGTTGCAGCGTCCAGTCCGTAATTTTCTTTTTATAAAAATCCCGCTCTTTCTGCAAACTCATGATCTGTTGTAATAATGCCTGGTTTCTTTGCTCGATCTGATTTAATTCAGGAATGGACTGAGTTGATTGTGTCTTAGCCGATGTTGCCGGACGGCGTGGTGTCGAACGACGGCTTCGTTGAGCATATAACGGTGCAATCACCAATAAATTCAAAGTGAAAATAATGAGAATAGCTGCATGAAGTTTTCGTCTGATTTGTTGATTTAATACCATCGGTTTTATATTCCCATTCTTCTATCAATTATTCTAAAAATCTTACCTGGTTAAGACCCAATGTAATCGGGTCGGACCCCGGCAAAGCAAGAAGCCGGACCGTAATCGTGTTGTCATTGGGATTTTGCCCGATGACTTCCGCGCGTTCATTTGCCAACGGTCCCTCAAGAATCAGCACAATATTCCTGGTGGCTGTACTTGACACAGGAGTTTGTGCCGGAGTTGGTTGACTTGGCTGTGGCGTCATTACCGGTGGTATCTCCTCTTCATATACTTCTTCTGCCGTACCGCTGCCAAAACTCCAATTCAAGGTAAAAAATACTCTTGATGAATTGCCAAAATTTTCCGGCGTCATGGCAACGTCAAACTTGAAGCCACCAAATTGAATTCCACCACCATAACTGATTCCCCGGTCTGAGTATCCGCCCCTTATAATGATTAAATCTCTGAACATATATTCAGCGCCGGTATTGTATCCTAAAAAATCTCTCCCCGATAAATGAACATCGGCTGCCGCGATCAGGTTGGGCAGATTAAACAGATCAAAATAGCTGAATCCGACGCCAATCCGGGTCGGCAGCGTTTCCTTTAATTTGCTGCTCGTATTCCATTTCAGCGACGAGTTTAAATTCCTGAACACCGCCCCAAGGGTTATTTTTTCGCCAATATAAACCGCAGAACCAATATCAAAGGAAACCCCCTTGGCGGAATATCCAGCCAGACTATGATACAGATATTTTCCGGATAATCCGATAGAAAAATTATCCCCGATCATTTTACTGTATCCGAGCATAAATGCGCTTTGGAGGTCGGAAAATTTCTGGGTGATATATCCATATTGATCTCTGCCCTGGATATTATCGATGGACAACTGAGTCCAACCCAATCCGATATTGCCCCATGAATTCAGAGGATAAACAAACGCAAGATCATAATAATTCCGGTCAAAGGCTAACTTTGCGATTGTGGCGTTGAACTGCCCATCATATAACATACCAACCATTCCGGGATTAGAAAAAACAGTCGTGGCGTCTTCGGAAGAGGCTATCGTCACGCCGCCCATTCCAAACGCCCTGGCGCCGTTTGCCAGACTCATGAAACTGCCGGCAGAACCGCCACTCTGGGCAAACATATTTCCTGTGAACACTAAAAGTAATATCAGCGAATATCGCACTATCAGCTGTCTATCTGAGAACCGCCAATTTTCCAATTTTTTGATCTCCCTGACTGGTTTTTACAACAAAATAATATACGCCGTTTGCCACGACGTCACCGTCGCCGTTTCGTCCGTTCCATTCCATATCTTTACTGGGTGTGTTGGCGTAAATCTGTTCGTCTTTATATAAATTAATGACATGATTACCAACGGCGTCATAGATTTTTATCTCCATAAACGTATTATTTGAAAAAAGGACGTTAAATCTCATACCTTCATCGGGATTAAAGGGATTGGGATATGCGAAAACATATTCATCCTTGGGTTCGCCTTTTAGAAAAACCGGCGTAGAATAATTGGGAATTTCATCATATGTAAACGCCGTGTAATAGTACATTTTATCATCAACCAGGTCTTCATCGGTAAAGTCACTTAATGTTCCATCGTATATCACCGTTTCTGTAGTATCCGGCACTAGGATAAAATCTTCCGTGCTGCGTAAAATGATCGTTCCCTCATAATCCACGTCATTGGGATTACGCCAGCTTAATTTTAATCTCCCCGACCCATCCTCCTGAGCTTTAAAATCGGTAACGGGATCCGGTGGGAAGGAGTCCAGAGAAGATACGTATGTTTTCAAACTGTCGGCAGTACCGGAAAAGTATTGTAAAGAGGGACTTAAAAAATTCAGTGAATCTAATTTAAAGACAGCTGCTCCACTGTCGATAGCGACAAAGATCAGATTAAAAAACGGACCGGGTGCGGAAACAAATCTTTCCGCTCCTAATGTAACTCCTACAAGATATAGCATTGTATCTGTTTCAATATCTTCCTGATGAATATCCCAAAACGTTGCTCCTTGAAACAGGCTGGCAGGTGTTCCTTCTAAAAAGCGGTAAATGTTTTCGTTGTAATTCAAGCGAATATAGACCGATTTGATCGAGTCGCCTTCACTGACTCCGATTTCTAAACTTACCGTATCATTTTGGCTGACCTCTTCAGTATTCATATTCAAATAGACATGCGGAATGTTTTGAGAAAATAGCACCGTTAAACCAAATAAAATCGTTAGGATAACTTTTAAACAATTACTTCTAATCATGTGTCTTCTTTCAAAATGTTTATTGTAGTAACATTAATTTCTTCGTTATCGTTTTTCCGCTTCCGCTTAATCGTAAAAAATAGACGCCGCTTGCAACAGGTGCGTTTTTCTCATTTTTACCATCCCAGATCGTGCTATATTTTCCTGTTGTATGATGCCTGCTTTCCAGTGTTTTAATATAATTACCACAGATATCATAAATCAATATGCGATAATTTCCCTCGCTACCGGCTGGAATGAAATAGTGAATTTTTGTTACGGGATTAAACGGATTGGGATAATTTTCAAGAACGAGGAACTCGGAGGGAATTTCTATAAGATCTCCGACTTCTTTAACGACATATTCGATTTTATTACCGTTAATATCTCTTAAATCCAGATAATCCAAATTGACAGATGGTTCAGCATCTCCGATTTTTCTGAATTCTAAAACGGTAAAATCGCCTTCTCCGTTAAGCGGACGGTTAAACGCAAAAAAGTTTAGATCGATTATACCGCTCTTGATTAACTCGGGAGGATATAAAATTAAGTGTAATGGAGATATATTTCTCACCCAGTTGCCCGGCAATACATTTACGAATTCCAGGCTTTCCTCCGTGTAATAAATTTTTACTTGCGCCGAAGACAAATTTATAGCGTTTTGTAGAGATAGCTTTACAATATAATCGCCGGATTTTCCCATTTGCTGTAAACCTGACAGAAATATTTCGATGGGTTCGTCTTCCATATTTCCGTTCTTTTTGCCAAAAGCGCCCTCTTGCGTACGATAATAATTAATTCCCATAATTAGAAGATCGTAGAAATTTGTTGTATCATCAGGACTACATTTATCAGGATCATATGAATCAGGTGAACCAATATCAAAGCGGGAATACCAGCTGTCAGAATTTTGGTTTTTCCAGATATGGTTAGAGAACAGCGCTATGTCCGTAGTTATATCTACTTTTCCGTCTCCGATGTGATCATTTACGCCTTCGTCTCCATTACTGGCAAAATCTCCTAAGATGAATTTTGCCCAGGCATCGGATGTATCGGCGCCTACTATACTTTCATCTTGCAAGGTCCGATAGGGAATTCCCCACCGGTCTAATAGCTCGATTTCCCTTAAAAATATGGGGCTAATACCCGGTTTAATAACACGAAATTTAAACTTTGCAATAGAATTAGAATCAATCTTAACAAATTTTGTATTTGAATTAGCACTTTCGTTAATTGAGCATTGGAAATTGATGAAAGAGTAATTTGGGTTATATCCCTCAATGTTTTCATTTTTTAGTTCTGTGGTAAGATTGAAGATGTAACTTCCCCAAATAGTGCCAAATGAAAAATCCTCCCTTACTGGTTCGAGGAACATGTTGTCATATCCGATAGAAAAGGATACAGTTTTTAAGGTTAAACTGTCTTCCACATAGTTTCCGGGTAAAAACACATCGGCAAAAAACTCTAAATTGTTAATGGTTTGCGCCGCGCTTGCCGGACTATTATCACATGTAATATAAATGGGGAAAAAATGATTGGTGCTTTCGAAATTATAGACAGTAATCGGCTGATTTGCGACATGTAGATTATAAACAAGTGTGTCCTGTGCCGGTGAAAAGATATGAAGTTCTTCATCATGTGGGAATACGGAAAGATCC
>Ga0265594_1000130_pt1 | contig 60636 bp, 52 predicted proteins | sample saktaG_11_FD_190147 | JGI IMG/M metagenome (GOLD analysis project Ga0265594, IMG submission 190147) | Saline water microbial communities from Sakinaw Lake, British Columbia, Canada - sak_2011_5_24_80m | ecosystem: Environmental > Aquatic > Non-marine Saline and Alkaline > Saline ...
ATTGAAGTCTAAGCAAACTGGAAATAATCTGCATGTTGTTTTTAACCCGATGATGGATCTCTTTAAGAAGCACTTCCTTCTCTTTTAGCGATTCACTGAGCTGTGCCTCCACACGCTTGCGCTCGGTAATTTCTCGCTGCGCCTTCTCATAAAGGCGAGCATTTTCTATGGCTGAAGCAATCTGTGTACTGAGGGTCTCCATAGCTGTCACATCAGTCTCGTCGAAAGCATTGAATTCATCACTCTGGATATCGAAAACTCCAATCACTTCATTTGCTCTTTTAATGGGCACCGTAAGTTCTGACTTTGTTTTTTCCTCTCCAAAACTGACATAATGAGGGTCTTTTCTTATATTATTGCTAACTTGAGTTTTACCTGTCAATACTGCATTTCCTGTCATACCTTCTCCAATTTGTAGCTTATAACCGGGTGGAACAATGTCAACATTGCCCCCAGCAATAGATTGCATTGTTATCCATTTAGGCTCTTCGTCGACCAGAAAAAGGGAAACGCTATAGTAATTAAAAGCCTCACTCACAGCAGTCACAATTTCAAAGAATAGTTCCTTAAGCTTTAATTTACTGCTTATCCGCTTACCTGTTTTGTAGATCAACGCAGCCTGCGCTGCCCGCCGCTTCACATCTTCTTCTGCTCTTTTGCGTTTGGTTATGTCGCGATATATGGAGTAAGTGGCTTCCTGTTTATTTCCAACTATGATTGGTGATCCAATAGCTGATACATGAATAAGTGATCCGTCCTTACGTCGACGCACGGATTCAAAAGCAATATTCTTGCCATCTGTAAGGTTCTTCGTGTATGAAACAGCTTCCTTTTTTAGTTCTCCGGATGAAACAAGATCATCTAATAACTGCCCAAGAACTTCTTCAGGAGTATATCCGAATAATCTGGCAAATTCGCTATTTATACGCAGAACTCTGCCATTGTAGTCAGTCAATACAATCGCCTCCTGGGCACTCTCGAACAATTTATCAAGGTGAGCTTTCTCTCTTTGAAGCGCTTCCTCGGTCCGCTTGCGCTCAGTGATTTGCTCTTGAAGTTCCGAAGTACGTTCTTCTACCCGTTTTTCAAGTCGTTTTTTTTGTTCTTTGATAGTATGTGTTCTAATCCTATAAACCATCAAAATTGATAATACGATTCCTGTAATGACAAAACCTATGAACCACCAGGTCTGCCAAAATGGAGGTGTAACGGTAATTTTCAATGAGATTCCCTCTTCGTTCCATAGGCCATCGTTATTCGAGCCTTTCACTCTAAAAATATAGTCACCGGGAGGAAGGTTGGTGTAGGTTGCAAAGTGCCTGTTTCCCACATAATTCCACTCTTTTTCAAATCCTTCCATCTTATAAGCGTATTCATTTTTATCCGGAGATGCATAATGCAGTGCTGCAAACTCGAAAGAAATAACTCGATCTCTATGACTAAGTTTAATCTCTTTGGTTTCTATGATAGACTCTTTCAGGATTGAACACCCATTTGTATCTTTTCCTATGGGAACAGATTTATTGAATATCTGGAAATCTGTAATTACAACTAAAGGAATATATGGATTTTTTCTGATACTTTCTGGATAAAAACTATTGAAGCCGTTGATACCCCCAAAAAACATCTCACCATCTCTACTCTTATAACAAGATCCAAGATTGAACTCATTACTCTGGAGTCCATCTTTCACATCATAGTTTTTGAATTCTTCCGTTTGAGGATTAAATTTTGATAGACCTTTATTAGTGCTGAGCCAGAGGTTATTGTTATTATCCTCCAATATAGCATAAATCAGATTATTTGGAAGCCCATCTTTCTCAGTATAATAAGTAAAGGTTTGCTCGGCACGATCAAATTTATTTAACCCTCCAGGAGTCCCAACCCAGAGCCCTCCCAATCGATCTTCATGAATCGATAAAATCTCACTATTGCTCAAGCTGGTAGGATCATTGGGGTCATGTTTGTAATTAGTAAATTGTTCCTTTTCACGGTCAAATCTATCGAGTCCATCCAAAGTTCCAACCCAGAGTTCCCCCGATCTGTCTTCATAAATGACATAGACAAAATTGTTGCTTAAGCTTTTGGGATCGCTGGAGTTAGCCTTATATCGAATAGAGCGCTTATTTCTGGGATCAAATTTATTTAATCCATTTTCTGTACCTATCCAGAGCCCTCCCGATCGATCTTCATAAACTGACCTAACTAAATTGCTGCTCAAGCTGGTAAGATCGCTGGGGTCAGCTTTGTAATGGATAAATTCCCCCTTTTCCGGGTCAAATTTGTCAAGACCTCCATCATAAGTTCCAAGCCAGAGCACTCCTGATCGGTCTTTATAAACTGCTCTAACTAAATTGCTGCTTAAACTGGTAGGATCGTGGGGATCATGTCTATAATGAGTAAATTCTCCCTTTTCTCGATCAAACTTGTCAAGACCTCCACCATAAGTTCCAAGCCAGAACACTCCCGCTCGGTCTTCATAAATCGAAAAGATATCATTGCTGCTTAAGCTGTTAAGGACGCCTGGTTTGGATCGGTAAAGAATAAACCGCTTTTTTCTCTGATCAAATTTATTTAATCCTACATGAGTTCCAATCCAAAGCACTCCTGATCGGTCTTCATAAATCGAATAGATATAATTGTAGCCCAAGCTGGCAGGATCGCTGGGATCATGTTTGTAATGAGTAAATTGCTCTTTTTCTCGGTCAAATCTATCGAGTCCATCCAAAGTTCCAACCCAGAGTTCCCCCGATCGGTCCTCATAAATGACATAGACAAAATTGTTGCTTAAGCTTGTAGGATCACTGGGATCAGATTTATATCGAATAAAGCGATCATTTTTTGGATCAAATTTATTGAGTCCATTTTCAGTTCCAACCCACAGCACTCCTTTTCGGTCTTCATAAATACATCTAACTTTATTGCTGCTCAAGGTATGGGGATTGTGGGAATCGGTTTGATAACGGATAAAGATCGGAAGAGATCCCTTTTTTTCACCAGGGATAAGTTTATTGAGTCCATTTTCAGTTCCAACCCACAGCACTCCTTTTCGGTCTTCATAAATTGATGTCACTTTATTATCACTTAAGTTGTTGGAATCACTGGGATCAGCTCTATAGCAGATAAAACGCTCATTTCTGGAATCAAATTTATTTAACCCATCTTCTGTTCCTATCCAGAGTGTTCCCGCTTTATCTTCACAAATTGAATTAACAAAATTGTTGCTTAAGCTGTTGGAATCATTAGCGACACTCATATAATGAGTAAATTGATCCGTCTCTCTATTGAACTTATCAAGGCCTCCACCATAAGTTCCAATCCAAAGCACTCCCGCACTATCTTCATAAATCACCTTCACGTAATTATAACTCAGACTATTGGGATTCTCAGGTTCGTTCCTGTAGATCTTAAACTCATATCCATCATATCTATCTAACCCATCCTCAGTTCCAAACCACATAAATCCTTTACTGCATTGGAGGATACTAAATATCGAGCTTTGAGATAGCCCATCTTCTATTGTGATATGATGAAATTTTACATCGTATTTTTGAGCAGGTAGTCTCGGTGTAAAACTAAGAATTATCAATATCAAGAGGATAAATGTCCTGAATGATATATTTCTAGGGTATATTTCAGAACTTTGACTTTCATGACTCTTGAATCGAAAGTAAATTGTTACAAAGCAACAGATTGACTGTTTTATTTCGTTTAAAAATTTTAGAAATGGTTTCATTTCAAGTTTTTCTCTTTGATTTATAAATCGATAATAAAATAAACACTAAATAAATTCAATCACCTCTTAAGATGAAAATAGAGATGATTTTTTCAGAATTTTTTCACCTTAAAAGAGGAATGCCATTTAGGAGCTATTTTATGGATTTAATCGAAATAAATCTCGGATTAACTCTCTTCTTATATTTTTTTATTACGAAGAACATAAAAGTTTATCACGTTTTTTAGGAAAATCGAGGAAGATTTAAAAATTCCTAAAACAGATTCAAAAGGAAAAGAAAGTCCCAGTCCGGGGGTACTATCGTATTATCCATCCTCGATGTCCTCTAGAAAATGATCGATAACCGGGACATAGACTATGTAGCCGATGTTTTCTCTATCTATTGCCTCGAAGGCGATCCCGACGATTTTGTCATCCTTGATGACAGGTCCCCCGCTGCTTCCCGGATTGATCGCTGCATCGATTTGACAATACAACAACCGGGCATTGCTGTGGGAATATTCCTGGAGTTCTACTCTGGAAACGACCCCTTCTGTGATGGCCGGTCTGGGCATTATTCATTGGTATGCCATTGACCATAACCAGCACCTGTTCCTGATTGAAACCCATCATCTGGGGGTCCGCCTGGAAATTTCCTCTCATTACAAAGTTCATGTTGGCGACAAAACTCAATAACTGTGGCAAATTCAGGCAGGGAAGATTTTTCAGAAATTCACCTTTAACGATAAGAACATTTCTTTTGGTATTATAAGTGAAGGGGATTCTCTTGCCGAGGACTTCTATTTCATATTCTTCCTGACAAAAAAGAAAAGTCGTTGATATCAAGATAGAGATCAATAATAACCTTTTCATGTTGGCCTGTTGCTCCTGCGAAAAAATCATTTTAGCGATTCTAGCATAAGCTGGCTGAATAAGTTAACTCCTTTTCAAAATTTTTACTTGACTTATTTATAAAAAACATTAAAATTTATTCAAAATGAGAGTTAAATGTTTTATGCCCACACAAAATAGAGAACATATAATCTATAATTTTCTTAAATCAACTCTCACTTTTTATCTTGGCTGGTGGTTCCGCTAAGGCGGAACTAATCTATCTATACCCATATAATCTTTATTAATCCTTACAAATATTATCTATCAAAAATTAAAAAAGGAGAACAATAATGAGAACGAAGTTTATTCTTGATGAGAAAGAGATGCCATTCTCCTGGTATAATATACAAGCTGATTTGCCTGAGCCATTACCTCCTGTTTTGCATCCAGGCACTGGCAAACCTGTTACTCCAGACGATTTAGCACCTCTATTTTCCATGGAATTAATAAAGCAAGAAGCAAGTACAGAGCGATGGATAGAAATTCCTGAAGAAGTCCAGGATATTTATTCCTTATGGAGACCAACCACTCTGTATAGAGCTCGCAAATTAGAGAAAGCATTAGATACTCCAGCAAAGATATATTACAAGTATGAAGGGTCGAGCCCACCAGGAAGCCATAAACCTAACACGGCTGTTGCGCAGGCTTACTATAACAAAAAAGAAGGCATAAAGCGCATCACCACTGAAACTGGTGCCGGGCAATGGGGAAGTGCGCTTTCTTTCGGTGGCGCCTGTTTCGGAATCGAGATCAAAGTGTACATGGTTGCTATAAGCTATCACCAGAAGCCTTATCGCCGAATTATGATGGAAACATGGGGCGGAAAATGCATTCCAAGCCCAAGTCAGGATACAAAATCCGGACGAGCTATGCTAATGAAAGATCCTAATTGTCCAGGAAGCCTCGGTGTTGCAATCAGTGAGGCTGTAGAAGAGGCCGTATCAAGAGATGATACACACTATGCTCTTGGAAGTGTACTGAATCATGTTTTATTACACCAGACTGTAATCGGTCTTGAAGCAAAAAAACAGATGGAGATGGCAGGCGTTTACCCAGATATAATTGTCGGTTGCATCGGAGGAGGATCGAATTTTGCAGGACTTTATCTTCCTTTTGTTAAAGACAAAATAAATGGTTCCAAGCCAGATTTGCGTATCATCAACGTAGAGCCAGCCAGTTGCCCCACAGTAACCAAAGGACTATATGCTTACGATTTCGGTGACAATGCTGGGCTCACTCCTCTTATCAAAATGTATACGCTTGGCCATGATTTTATTCCTCCACCAGTGCATGCAGGGGGACTGCGCTATCATGGGATGGCACCCATCATTTGTCATCTTCATAGATTAGGACTTGTTGAAGCAAGGGCTGTTCACCAGATTGCCGCCTTTGAAGCCGGCGTAACTTTTGCCCGTACGGAAGGAATCATCAGTGCACCAGAGCCGAATCATGCAATTCGTGTGGTCATCGAAGAAGCACTTAAGTGTAGAGAATCAGGAGAAGCAAAAACCATCCTCTTAGCTCACAGTGGACATGGACATGTCGATATGGCAGCCTATGATGCCTTCCTGAGTGGAAAACTTATGGATTATGCGTATCCTGAAAAGAAGGTTGAAGAATCGCTGGCTAATCTCCCGAAAATTCCTGAAATCTGATCCATAATGATACTGGGGGGCCAGGTACAAAACCTGGTCCCTCTTTCAGGTATAAGGGAACTCCAAAGTATACATTTAGACTAAATATCTAGTCACTATGAATTTTTGATTGACTGGATATATTTTATAACTGTAATATTATCATTAAAGTATCTCAAAAAAATTAACTGAACAGAGATTAGAGAAAAAATTAACATCATGAAAAAAAGGAGTTGACGTGTTAAAAGAGCATCCTAAAGGTTTGTTTGTTGCATTTTTTACCAACATGGGGGAACGGTTTGGTTTCTATACAATGTTGGCAATCTTTGTCTATTATATTCAAGCAAAATTTGGCTATACCGCTACTCAAGCTGGAGTTGTTTACGGAACTTTCCTATTTGGAATATATTTCTTTCCCTTATTAGGCGGATTGCTGGCTGACCGTATAATTGGATATGGGAAGACTATTACCCTTGGCACGATTTTAATGTTCCTGGGATATGGTCTTATGGCTCTGCCAGGATTTGGTCAAGTAGTTCTTTTTATAGCATTGGGGATAATATGCGTAGGCACTGGATTTTTTAAAGGAAACCTCCAGGCTTTAGTAGGCAACCTGTATGATGACCCGAAATACGAAAAAAACCGTGACTTTGCATTTAATATTTTCTATATGGGTATTAATGTAGGCGCATTTTTTGCTCCCCATGCTGCAACAGGAATAAGCAACTGGGTTTTAGGAAAATCCGGACTTACCTATAATGCAAGAATACCAGCTCTTGCCCATCAGTTTCTTGACGGTGCATTAAAAGATACAACTGAACTACTATCTTTAGCTAAAGCTCAACTAGGCAGCAATTTTGCAGACCTTACTTCTTTTTCCGAAATGTATATAGAGACACTTAGTAAATCTTATAATGCTGCTTTTGCCATTACTGCATTAAGTATTGGTGCATCTTTTCTTATATTCACAGGTTTTAAAAAATACTATAAGCATGCTGACTTAACAGAAAAACAAAAAGAAACTTCAGAAGAACATAAAGATAAAATTATCAGATTAACTAAAAATCAGACCAGAAACCGTCTTTTTGCTCTTTTCTTTGTTTTCTTTGTTGTAATTTTCTTCTGGATGAGCTTCCACCAAAACGGTTTTACACTCAGCATGTTTGCAAGGGATTATACAGTCAGTGAGACAAGCAGAGCAACCTATACATTTTTTAATCTCAAATCATTTCTGCCATTTCTAGCTGCTATAATAGGACTGGTACTGCTGATTAGAAAAGGAACAAAGATTTTAGCTAAGTCAATAGGTTTTGTTCTTTTAATCGGAGGCGGTTTTGTCACTTATTCTGTTGTCGCCGGATTTAACGAAACAATGCCCATTAGCCCCCAGCTTTTCCTGCATTTTAATCCCATATTTATTGTGTTCCTGACTCCTGTTGTAATAGGATTCTTTAGTTACCTCCAGAGACGGGGCAAAGAACCCAGCACTCCAAAAAAAATCGGAATAGGTATGATAATAACCGCCTTTTCATTTGGAATAATGATGATAGCTTCCAGAGGGCTGCCGTCTCCGGCTGAACTACAGGGAAGTGTTTCTAATATCCTTATATCCCCTTACTGGCTGATAACGACATATTTTTCTGTTACAATAGCTGAATTATGCCTCTCCCCAATGGGAATTTCTTTTGTCTCTAAAGTCAGTCCACCTAAATACAAAGGAACCATGCAGGGAGGGTGGCTGGCTGCAACAGCAGTAGGAAATGCACTTGCCGGCTTTATCGGATATTTCTGGGACAGATGGGAAATATGGCAGTTTTTCCTGCTATTGATCGTTATGTGTTGTATTTCAGCAGTACTTATTTTTTCAGTAATGAAAAAGCTTGAAAGAACATCAGAATCATAAACTTTTTAAATAACCCAGCCTGTGGAGTATTTTCTTGTCTACATGAAATCCTTTTCGCTGGCTTCAATAGCCCGTTGTAGCTCGGCACTCAGCATTGGAGGTAGTCCCTCGATAACTACTCTGAGAAAGCCCCTGACTATAGTCGCTATAGCCTCAGATCTAGTTAGCCCTCGTGCCATCAGGTACTCTACTTCTTCTTCGGCTATCTTGCCTACTGCTGCCTCGTGGGATAGGTCAATGCCAGTCAGATTACCCTTGAGCTCAGGTATAGCATGAATCATCCCTTCTTCCTGCAAAATCAACCCTCGGCATTCAAGGTGCCCTTTCACCTCCGTGGCATTGACTCCTCTTAGTTCTTAATCTCGCCTAACCAAATGCCGAGCTAATCCAATCACCAACATAATGCGTTGCTATTATTACTGCCACTGCAATAGCCAGGTGTTCCCCGATCGCTCTCCATGGTTTTGCTTTCTGCTCTTTGGCAATAAAGAAACTAAAAATGCATAACAATGATAAACCCCAGGCGATGCTTACAATAATTGCTGTGGAGAGTTGAAATAACAGGAGGGGAACAATAAATGTCAATGTAAAGGCAAATTTAGACAAGAAGGTGGAGAGTGTTGCTTCCCATATCTCTTTGGTAGTATGCTTATTCTCTGATTCTTCGGAGAGATGGATACCTAGTGCGTCTGAAAGCGAATCTGCTATTGCTATTACCAATACGCCGCCGATAACTACAAATTTTGAATGAGTACCGGAATGTAGACCTACCATTAGTCCCAGAGTGGTGATTATTCCAGAGGTCAAACCAAAGCTAAATCCTGTCTTTAGTGAATGTTTCATTATTCAACTTCACTCTCTTTTCCTAAGGATTTCTTGCATTTCTTCAATTAGTTTTTCTCTTTCTTGTTCAGTTTGGGTATAGGATTTCCTTTTTTTGAACTTAGGATTTTCTCTAAATTTCATCAAATTTTCACCCTCTGAGCTGCAATATTATAAATAATACATAGAACAAAAATATAAAGTCAATAAAAATCCGCGGGAAAAAGAGAATTTCAGTGAATTGGCCTGTAAAAAGCGCATAAAGAGTAGAGTACTCCTAGAACTGTTCAATCATATTAGAATAACCACTGTCAATTAAGTCCGTTTTGAAGGAGAAATTTATATCAATTATTCTTTTATTCTCTGTTTTTCGGAACAAATCGCTTGACAGACGCTTCTATTTGTTTCATAATCTGGAAGTAATAAAGATAGAGAGGTAAAAATGAAGATTTTATCACGATCTGAAGAGCTGGTTCTTCTTGCAATCTGGAAGCTTGAGCATGATGCATACTGCGTGCCCATCCGAAATCGACTCATTAAAATAACAGGGAAAAACTGGTCATTTGGTTCTATATATGACCCTCTGGATCGTCTCGAGAAAAAGGGCTTGCTTGACTCATTCTTAACTGATCCAATAAATGAACGTGGAGGAAGGAGAAAGCGGATTTACAGGCTGACTCCTTTGGGTAAGAAAGCGCTGCTAGAAATAAAGAGCATCCATGATGCCAGCTGGGCTGATGTTCGGGGGCTAAAACCTGAGACTAACAAAGTGTGACTATGAAAACTAGTAATTACATTAAGCCCCCCAGAATCGCCGAATGGATGCTTAAGTCGGTCTACTCTGATAAAGGAGAATATACTCACCTGGGGGATTTTAGAGAGGTTTTTAATGAAATGTATCAAGGGAAGGGATTTCTTTTTGCATGGCTGTGGTACTGGTTTCAAGTCATCAGGTCTCTTCGCGGTCTTATCTCGAATAAAATTTACTGGAGCACACTCATGTTTAAGAATTATCTGGTTATATCTTTCAGAAATATCATTAAGAATAAGTGGTTTTCCATGACAAATATAATAGGGTTAGCCGTAGGAATGGCTTGTTTTATCCTTATCTTAGCATATGTACAGTTTGAGATGAGTTTTGACCGATTTCATGAGAAATCCGACAGTATCCACCTTGTGATATACCAAGATTCGTATATGAGAAGTAATGTCGAGGAATATTCAGCACCGACACCGGAGCTGCTGGCAAAGGCATTGACGGATAGTATCCCTGAAATAGTAAACGCTACCCGGATTATGAAACCTTGGACTAAAAAAGCGGTACTTCAAAACAACGAAAAAAGCTTTTATGAAACCGGTTTGTATGCTGACCGGAATTTTTTGAGTATTTTTTCATTTCCACTCATTAAGGGAGATAAGATTGAATCTCTTGCTAATCCTAACTCTATGGTGATTTCCGAAAGTGCTGCAAAAAAACTGTTTGGGAACGAAGATCCAATCGGAAAAACTATTGAGTACAAAGAAAGACATAAACAATTTAATCTTCATATTACAGGAGTATTAAAAAATCCGCCTCCCAATTCCCATCTGCAGTTTGATTATCTTATATCAGTCCCTACATTGATTGCCGATAAATCTAACAGTTTTATGATCAATACATGGGATGTTGGAAATTTCATAACATATGTTGAAGTGAAGAAAGGCAGTAAAAAAGCCATTGTCGAAGGAAAATTTCCGTCCTTCCTTAAAAAGTATGAACAAAAAGGTTATCAGTTGTATCTTCAGCCGCTCAAGGATATTCATCTAAGATCTCACTTCTGGAGAGAGACTTCCACAAACAATGAAATGAAATATATTTACCTGTTTATATCTATAGCCTTTGTCATTCTACTAATCGCCTGCATAAACTATATGAACCTTGCAACTGCCCGTGCTGCAACCCGTTCGAAAGAGATCGGTATCCGAAAGGTGGCAGGAGCCAACAGGACACAGCTATTCAAACAGTTTATAGGAGAATCATTTATCGTTGCTCTTTTAGCCCTGGGAATTGCATTAGTCTTAATTAAATTATCTCTACCTTATTTTTGTTCTCTCGTAGGAATCGACATTCAGATCAATTACCTTCATAACACAGCTCTTATGATCTTACTTATTTTAACTGTAATGTTCGTCGGTATTGCATCTGGAAGTTACCCGGCAATTGTGTTATCCGCTCTCAAGCCTGTGAGTGTACTCAGAGATTTTGTAAGATCAGGCAAGAAAGGGTCAAGGATGAGGAATATTTTTGTTGTAGTTCAGTTCAGTGCGTCTATTATTCTTATCATTGGCACAATTATAATTTTCGGGCAGATGAATTACATCAAAACAAAAAGACTGGGCTATGACCGTGAGCATGTAGTAGTCATACCTATACGTACCATGGAAGCTATGAAAGAAACATCAGTAATCAAGACCGAACTGCTTAATTTCCCTGAGGTGGAAGGCGTCTCTGTATCGGGCGGCCTGCCCACGAATATTAGAAGCCGCCTGCTGGGAGTAAAACTGGAAAAAGATAATGGTGAAAAAGTAAAAATGCAGATGTGTTTTGATTATGTGGACTATGATTTTCTGGATGTCTTCAAGATAGAACTTTTGCAGGGAAGAAATTTTTCCAGAGAATATGGCAGTGATAAAAACGGCGTAATATTCAATGAGACCGCTGTAAAGAAGATGGGTTGGGAAGAGCCACTTGGCAAAAAATTTTCATTTATGAGAGAAGACTGTCATATTCTAGGTGTCGTAAAGGATTTTTACTTTGCATCCTTACATAGTAATATAGAACCAATGTTCCTGTCTCTGAAAGACGGATCCAATATTGCAGTGCGGCTCAAGCCTGGAAGCTTGCCGAAAAATATCAGCCTTTTAAAAGAAACTTTTGAAAAAAATAGTCATGGACAGCCGTTCGACTTCTACTTTCTGGATGATGACTTTAACCAATTGTACAGAAGAGAGCAAAGAACCGGAAAGGCCTTCGGATACTTTGCAATCCTTGCTGTGTTGATAGCCTGCCTGGGGCTTTTGGGCCTTTCTGCATTTACAGTGGAGCAGCGCACAAAAGAAATCGGAATCCGCAAAGTCCTTGGAGCATCAATCCCGCAGATAATGACGCTTTTGACAAAGGAGTTCGTAAAACTGGTCGTGATTGCCAATGTTATTGCATTCCCTATTGCTTATTTTGCCATGAGTAAATGGCTGCAGAATTTCGCTTACCATATCAGCATCAGTCCATGGATGTTTATTCTTGCGGCTGCCGCAGCTCTTGGAATTGCCTTTTTGACAATCAGTTATCAAACCTTCAAAGCAGCAGCATCCAATCCAGTTGATACCTTGAGATATGAGTAATTCGGAAGCTGATTGTGTTGTGTAAATGATTGAGACTGGACATGATACCGTGCAACTAAATCTAAAATTTCCATGTTTTTTAAATTAGAAGGGAATATTTTCTTCTTCTGGTGGAAAATAATTCTTTTTCCAGATCAATTTACATAGCCCATCAACTTCTTCAATGTCAGAATCCTGCTATTGCGTTTTTCCATGTATAGCTTCTCAAGGGCATCATGGACTCTTGACTCTATGAGGGTCTCGACAGTTGGAGGGATTTACATCCCTTCTTACCCGCTATTAATAGTCGATTCCAGCTCTGAAAGAATATCCATGATTTCCCGGAATGAGGGGGATTCGCCGAACATCATTATTTGCATTTTGTCGAAGTCCTTCTGTATCTCTGGGAGACGAAAATCAGGTGGGATAAGACACAGCGTTCCAGGCTTTGCTTCATCGTATTTCGCCCATCCGCACCTAAAGAACATTTTCTTATGCCGCACCACAGCTTCTAATAAATCATAGTCTTGTAATGCATTATCGCGAAAAGGACTCTGAGCCAGCATGGCCAAGTCATAGTAATGGCGGGAATAACGTAGTGGGAACGGGCGATCTTTGGAACGATTCGCCTCCTGATGAAGTATAGTAGCTTTTTCCCAGAAAGTGCGTTCAGCTTTTAAAGCGATGACTTCACATTCTTGGTTGTTACTAAAAACATCGGGGAAATATTCTGCAACATAGGGCTTCATCACGGCCTTCATGGTCGGCCACGTATCTGATCGGCAACCGAACTCAAGTTTGACGGCAGGATCCACATAAGAACCAGATACGAGATCCACAGCGCCGGGGTAATGGAAGAGCAATGTCTGTCTGTCCTTATCCTGTTTATCAATAACGACTTCCCACGGCTCCTTGCCATCTTTCAAATAAAATGCGAATATCTCTTCTAGCATGAAACGTAACTTAGAGCCAACAAACAATCTGCATGCTACAACCATCCGCTCGATCGAACGATTACGTTGCTTATTGCTTTTTACGTTAGTAAGATCGTTATCCCTTCCAAATCCGAGCAATACCCTGTTAATCGTTAAATCTATATCTTCAGAAAAGCGTTGGATAACTTTGTAAACCTTTGATAGGGATGTCCCCCCTCTAAATACTAAATGTTCCCGCAGTTCATGAAGGTTGAACAGGCGCTTAAGAGTCCAACATACCCAAAAGTCCTTTTCAACAATAAGAGGATCTAGATCCATTCGGCTGGCAGTTTCCTCGAACAACCGCAGCCGAAAACCGGTATCTCGTGTAGCCACTTTGTCCAAGATTATTTTCCCTGTTGTTCTTGCGTAGAGGTGATGCGTCTGACGACTTCCCAAATCCAGTCTTCCATGTATCGAGCGTCCTTCAGAAGTTTCTTACGATCAGAGTCAGAGAGTTGCCGACGAAGATAGTCGACCACATTTTTATCAATCTGATTTTGCCCCATATGGCGAAGAGCCTGGGTAACGAGAATACCTATGTCGCTTCCGGGTCGCATCTCCCTGGGCTCTACCCGCTTGAATATTAGGGTGCGGTTGGCGACATAGACGGTTCGGGATTTGCCGTTCGTAAGGTAAACGACTTGCGCCGGCACCTGCATCGAAAGTCCAAGCAAGTTTGCAGCCAGTGCACCTGATGGCTGAATGCGCACACCGTTTTTCCGAGCTATCGCTTGCGCCACTTGATGTATATCTGTGCTAAGTTTGCCGCCCAACTCCTCATCTTTACGTGGAAAATCGTAAATTCCAGTCGCTACACGGCGGATGATTCCCTGAGCGCACAATCTAGAAAGAGCCTTGTCTACTGAATTCCGGTCACCAAGATCAAGAAAATCCTTGCTTGAAAATGCGCGACCCATTCCTTTCCCTCTTATCCGTGCAAGTGTTTGTTTATGAATAGATTGCATAATATTTTAATGACCTTTTTTGTCAGAAGTGCGACGCCTCACTTCTGACATAATATATTATTTGTAATTTAAATGCCAGCATTATTTTTTGACAACTAATTTCTCTAATGATATAAATTGAAATCAGTGAATGGGAATAATGCAAGAATTAAATGCATAAATTAATTGATATATTATAAGAAATGTTAAAAACTTATCTAAAGAAAATAAATGAAATTTTCGGGAGAGGTGATGCAAGGGAAGAAAGCTATTATTCATTACTTAAGGAGTTGATTGATAGTTATTCCGAATTAAAAGGAAAAACAAGAATTCATGTAACAATTCTGCCTAAAAAAACTGAGGCAGGAAACCCTGATTTCAGAATCTGGAATGGGAAGCAACAAATAGTCGGATATATTGAAGCAAAGGCTCCGACTATTGGTGATTTAGACAAAATAGAACACACAGATCAGCTAAAGAGATACCTCTATACTTTTCCAAATGTGATATTGACCAACTTCTTTGAATTCAGGTTGTATCGTAATGGATTATTGATAGATAACACTTTTGTTGCCAGACCTTTTATCGTGCATAAGCTTAGAATTACTCCTCCAGTTGAAAATGAGTCAAACTTTTTTAATCTAATCGAGAAATTTTTATCCTTCTCTCTGCCAAAGGTATATAATGCCAAAACCTTGGCGATAGAATTGGCAAAGAGGACCCGTTTTTTAAAAGAAGAAGTTATCTCTGAGGAGCTAAAAGAGGAAGAGACATCAGGAAAAGGACATATCTTAGGATTTTACGAAGCATTTAGAAAATACCTGATAAGTGGGCTTAAAAAAGAAGAATTTGCTGACCTTTATTCACAAACTGTATCATATGGACTTTTTGCAGCAAGAACGCGTTCTGAGAACGGGTTTAATAGAAAACTTGCTTACGATAGCATTCCTCACACTATCGGAATTCTACGAGATCTTTTCAAGTTCATTTCTCTTGAAGACATACCGGAGCAAATGGAATGGATTATTGATGAAATTTCAGAAGTTCTAGCTGTTACAGATGTGACAAAAATCCTTCACCAATATTTCCACGAAGGTAAAGGTAAAGACCCTATAATTCACTTTTATGAAACATTTTTAGCTGAATACGATCCAAAAACAAGAAAAAAATGTGGAGTGTACTTTACTCCTGAACCAGTAGTTTCCTATATTGTGCGTTCTTTGCATACAATTCTAAAGAATCATTTCAAGAGAACTGATGGATTTGCAAGTGATACGGTTACAGTATTAGACCCTGCTGCAGGAACGCTAACCTTTCTGGCAGAAGCAGCAAAATTGGCGCTAGAAGAATTTGTATCAAAATATGGCGAAGGAGGAAGAGAAGATTTCATTAAAGAACACATCCTTAATAATTTCTACGCTTTTGAACTAATGATGGCACCTTATGCAGTAGGGCATTTAAAGATGTCTTTTTTGTTAGAAGAATTAGGTTATAAACTTCAAGGAGATGATAGGTTCAAACTTTATCTAACAAATACATTAGAAATGGAAGAACTTGCTCAAACTGAACTTCCAGGGATGGCTTCACTATCTGAAGAATCTCATTTCGCAGGTAAAATCAAAAAAGAGAAGCCTATCTTAGTGATACTTGGTAATCCACCATATTCAGTTAGCTCTGTCAACAAATCCGACTTTATTGAAAAAGAAATGGAGCTTTATAAAGAAGATGTGCGGGATGAAAGGAATATTCAACCGCTTTCTGACGATTATATAAAATTTATTCGTTTCGCCCATTGGAAAATAGAAAAAACAGGAGAAGGTATTATTGGAATCATTACAAATAATTCATACCTTTCTGGATTGATTCACCGTGGTATGCGTAAGAAATTATTTCAAAGTTTTCAAGAGATCTATATTCTAAACCTCCACGGTAATTCTCGTATTGGCGAGAAATGCCCAGATGGAAGCAAAGATGAAAATGTGTTTGATATCCAGCAGGGCGTGACCATCGCCCTTTACGTGAAAGTTGAAGAATCACATAAAGAAAGGAAGATTTATTACGCTGACCTCTGGGGGCTAAGAGGTGAAAAATACGATTATCTTTTGAAAAATGATGTAGAAACCACAAAATGGCAAGAGCTGAAACTTGCTGCACCTTACTACTTCTTTATCCCCAAGGATTTCGCTTTGCAGGGAGTGTATGAGAAATTCTGGAAGGTAACGGATATTTTCAGGGATTTTCAGATAGGATTAATGACGGGGCAAGATAAATTCTTTATTGACACGAATCCACAAACATTGAAAGCCAGAATTCTAGCCGTGTTCAACAAAGGCCTAAGTGATAAGGACTTGAAAACTTTGTATAACCTCAAGAGCCAAGCGGGTGAGAAAACTATTAAAGCAAGGAGATTGACCAGTTTTGACCAAGACCTTGTTCATCTTTATTGTTATAGACCCTTCGATATTCGGTATGTTTATGGGGAAAATAAATTTTTATGGAGATCAGTCGAATCACTAAGCAAACACTTTGATTTTGAAAACATTGCGCTAGTCACTACTCGTATTTTAGCAGGCCCGCCGTTCAATCATGTTTTTGTAGCCGAACATGCTGGGGATAATACTTTCATTTCGGGTAAGACCAAAGAAAGAAATTATTTCTTCCCTCTCTATCTCTACCAAGTAAAAGATAAAAAAGATTTATTTATAAATAAAGAAGGAATAAGTGAAAAAAAACCAAATATAATCCTAGAAACGTTCGCATTTATATCTGATACTTATAAAAAAGAACCTTCTCCGGAAGATATTTTTTATTATATCTACGCGATTCTTTACTCAAATATCTATCGAACAAAATACGCTGAATTCCTAAAAATAGATTTTCCAAGGATACCTTTTACTAAAGACCACGAACTCTTTAACAAAATTGCCGAATATGGGAAAAGACTTGTTGATTTACATCTTTTAAAGTCAGAAGAGTTTGATACGCCTATTGCCAGATTCCAGGGGAAAGGTGATAACGAAGTTGATAAGCTGAGATATGATGATAAACAAAAAAGACTCTATTTCAACAGAAGCCAGTATTTCGAAGGAGTTACTGAAGAAATTTGGAAATATCAGATTGGTAGTTATAAGGTTTGTGATAAATGGCTAAAGGATAGGAAAGGTAGAATTTTAAATCTTAGTGATATAAAACATTATTGCAAAGTTGTTACTGCATTAAAAAAGACAATAGAAATTCAGAAAGAAATAGACAAGCTTTACCCAAAAATAGAAGAAAAAATAATAGAATTTAAGACTGACCATTTATAAATTTATACAAACATGAAATTGATTTGGTGGATTATTGAACTGAATAGAAGTCTAGAATATGGATATATAGGACCAAATGTTTTTAGGCTTAATAGCATTTCATGAATATAAACGCTACATGAGAAGGAAGCTGATCAATGTCAACTATTTTTTCCTGCTTTCTCAGGGAAAAGCTAGCACACCCGGAGGGATTTGAACCCCCGAACTTTGGATTCGAAGTCCGCTGCACTATTAAAACTCACATTTGATAAAAAATAATAACTATAAGAAGAGAGCAAAGAACCGGAAAGGCCTTCGGATACCGTGCAACTAAATCTTAAATTTCCATGTTTTTTAAATTAGAAGGGAATATTTTCTTCTCATAATTGTATAGAAAGTGAGAGAAAATGACATAATGCAGCATGAAAGACGAGGAGGAACGATGTCAAAGAAAATAATTTTTGGGTTTATTGGGTTAATGTTTTTCACATGGCTTTTCGGAATGGCACCTTCTGCAGATTTCGGGACTATTAAAGGATATGTCTATGATATTGAAGGAAATGGCATCCCGGGCATTAAGGTTACTGCAATAAATAAGGCAACAACAGTCGAATACAACTGCATAACAGACCAGAACGGATATTATATTTTTAAGAATCTTCCTGTAGGGATTTACGATTTGAAGGCAGGGATGAACGGCTACGTGATTGCGAAATTGATTGGACTTGAGGTGAAGAAAGGAACAGCCCTTACCAAACCTATCACGCTCAAGACGGCTGTACTAGTAAAGGAGACAGAAGAGGCTGGTGTCCTTGGTGGTGTCGTTGGCGGAGTTATAGGTGGGGTAGTATCTCCAAAAAAAGGTGATGTATACAGGAATAGACCTCAAGAACCGTATCCTCCTTCACATTTTCAGCGGTTTAATACAGAGGAATACAACCGGATCTATGAAAATATCTATCTGGATACCATAAACAATCCTCTGTCTACTTTTTCCATTGATGTAGATACCGCATCTTATTCGAATATAAGACGGTTTATTCAAGACAATCAGTTTCCTCTTAAGGATGCTGTGCGTATTGAGGAGATGATTAATTATTTTGATTATGACTATCCTCTTCCGAAAGAGAAATATCCATTTTCGATTAATACCGAAATATCGTCTTGCCCCTGGAATCCTGCACACAGATTGATCCATATAGGCCTCCAGGGAAGAAAGCTGGATACAAAGAATATACCCCAAAGCAACCTTGTTTTTTTACTGGATGTTTCAGGCTCTATGCGATCTCCCAATAAACTTCCTTTACTCCAATCGGCATTTAAACTGTTAGTCAAGCAGCTAAATGAAAATGACCGAACCTCGATTGTAGTTTATGCCGGGGCTGCCGGTCTTGTACTTCCTTCCACTTCAGGAAATCAAAAAGAAAAGATAATCGAAGCTATAAACAGGCTGAGGGCAGGCGGTTCGACTGCAGGCGGGGAAGGAATTAAGCTGGCATACAAGGTTGCATTTGAGAATTTTATCAAGGGCGGGAATAACCGTATCATCCTGGCTACAGACGGAGATTTTAATATTGGTGTTTCAAGCACATCCGAACTCGTGCGCATGGTCGAGGAAAAGCGTAAGAGAGGTGTATTCCTGACAGTTCTGGGGTTTGGTATGGGGAACTACAAGGACGGCCGCATGGAGCAGATCGCTAATAAAGGTAATGGAAACTATTTTTATATCGATAGTTTACTCGAGGCTAAAAAAGTTTTTATTGATGATATGAGAGGAACGCTTTTCACTATTGCAAAGGATGTAAAGATCCAGGTCGAGTTTAATCCTGCTAAGGTCAAAGCATACAGGCTCATAGGATATGAGAATAGGATGCTTAAAAAAGAAGATTTTGCAGACGACACCAAAGATGCCGGGGAACTCGGTGCAGGCCACACAGTCACTGCTCTTTATGAGATTGTTCCTTATGGTTCCAATGAGGAGATGCCAGTAGTAGATGAACTTAAATACCAGGAGACAAAAATCACTACCGAAGCATTGAAAAGCAAAGAGGTTATGACAGTGAAGTTAAGATATAAAGAACCGGATGAAGAGAAGAGCAAATTGATCGAACGTTCCCTGATTGATAAAAATGTGGAGTTCAGCAAGGCCTCGAATAATTTCAGATTTTCTGCAGCAGTGGCTGAATTTGGAATGCTGCTAAGAGATTCAAAATTTAAAGGTAACTCCTCTTACGAAACAGTTTTAAATCTGGCACGAAGCGCAAAAGACAAGGATTTTCACGGCTATAGAGCCGAGTTTATTCAGCTTGTTGAAATGTGTTCACTTTTAAGTAAATAATCCAGATTAAATGTTAGGTTTTTTTAGGTGTAGTAATTTCCTAAATGCTAATGCTAAAGATGGCACATACTTTTCCTGTTCGAGGGCAACGATCGTCTGCCGTGTACATTTAGCACGATCTGCAAGTTCCTCTTGAGTCATCTCGCCACTCTCAAACCGGACATTTTCACGTTGCTAAGAACCGGACATTTTCATTTTGCTTTGACATCAATCTCACAACCAATTGACAATTCTATTCATGATTCCTATAATCTTGATGTAAATAGGAGGAAAGATGAAAAAAATAATGGTATTTATGGCTTTTGTTTCCATAGCCATCTGGCTCAGTTCTTGTGCTCCGACAGCATCCGTCACCTCCGCTGGCGGTCCTTCTATCAGTCAGGCCCAGGCAGAACCTTACAACGGTCCCAAAGTAAGACTAGCTGTCGGCCAATTTCAGGACAAAACAGCTCAGGGTGGTGGTAGTGCTTATTGGTTAGGAAATTTTGGTGTAACCTGGAAGCAGATTGGTGAGGGAACGAGGGATATGCTGACTACAGCTTTGTTCAACACCAACAGATATATAGTTCTGGAAAGAGAGCAGCTTGATGAGGTTTTAAAAGAACAGGATTTAGGGGAGTCAGGCAGAATAAAAAAAGGCACAGAAGCGCCTATCGGAGAAATCTATGGTGCCGACCTTCTAATAATAGCAGCAGTGACAGAATTTTCAGGAAGCACTAAGGGAGTCAAAGGTGGAACTGAGATTCTGAGAGTTAGAGTTGGGGGCGGCTTGGGCAAAGGCCATATTGCCATAGACATCAGAATTATCGATGTTAAAACTTCTCAAATTGTAGCTTCAACCTCAGTAGAAGGCAATATCTCCAGCATCGGACTTGAAGGTAGTACTGAAATTGGCAGCAGCCTTCCTGTTTCTCTTAGTGGATTTAACAAGACTCCGATTGAGAAAGCCATCAGAGTTTGCATCCGGAAGGCCGTCGAATATATTGTCGGCCAAACACCAAGAGAATATTACCGTTATAATAAGTAAGTAAACTGATCCTGCGTTTACAGTTTACGGATTAGAGCTTACGAATGACAGATTAGGATCTATTGCTTTCTTGGAGTTTGCTCAAGAACTCTTACTCCTGCCCCCCTGTTGTCAATTAATTGTTGTGACCAATCAATGTAAGCAGTCCCACAAGTCATCTCTTTCGCAAACGCGGGATCCACATTGGTACTTCCTGGATATATCGTTCATACTCCTCGCCAAAGCGAGCAAGCAGCAACCTTTCTTCGTAGAGTGATATGTAATGCAAAAATAGGATCGCAATAATCCACACAAATATAGCAGCAAGTGATATATTAAGCATAATAAAGCCAAGATAAAGCAAGATTTCGCTCAGGTATATTGGATGCCGGACAATATTGAACACACTCTTCCTGATTACGCAAGGAGTTTCTCTCTTTTCACTGAATACGATAGACAGACCATTTCTTGCCAGAATGCAGGACAGAACAAGTAAAACGACTCCAAAAGGTATTCTAACGCCAAGTGGTACATAGTGGTTAAGGAAAGTAGTGTACTTTAAGAAGAACGTGTCGAGCATCCACGTCGCAACAAATAGGCATGACAGTATTATCTGTCCAGCATCGCCAACTGTATGTTCTCCAGTAAGATCATCCCGCTGTTTCTGTTCTTCCCTATGTGTTTGTTTTCGAGCCATATTATCTCCTTTTCCACGTCCTATTTTATAAGGGAATGCGTGCTAACGAAATGCATCACCTGCCGCCATAGAGCGCAGCGGAATGGCGGTCAGGTGCACACTGTTGTTAGCTGATCTATATGATCTTAGGATCTTCGAATAAATGAAAGAATTGCTGCCTCTTATGTTCCCTCTTGAGTGGCCTTAACTCGCTCATCTTGAGACATCTCTGCTAATCGTTTAACTTCAGCTACATCAAGTCCTAAACCTTTGGCCACACGGCTTCCATAATCAGGATCAGCTTTATAGAAAATAGCTGTTTGACGCAGTTGAATATGCTTTCGGGCATTACAAAGGTGAGAGGTGATATTTCCAATAAGATGATCGCGGTCTTCATCAGTCATTACCCGACGATAGAGTTCTCCAGCTTGAAAAAAGTCATCATCAGAAAGGGTATAAGGATGGCGCCCTGCCGTTCCAGAAACATCAAATCCTGGTTCAGCAGCAGTTGGTTGGGGTTCCGGACCCCCAAAGCTGTTAGGATAGTAATTTGGACTATCCCCACTGTTGTCACCGAAACACATGAATCCATCGCGTTGATAATAATTAACCTTTGCGGCTTTGGGTCTATTTATCGGTAGCAAATGATAATTCGGACCCAATCTATGAATATGGGTATCATGATACGCAAATAGTCTCCCCTGAAGCATTTTATCCGGTGATGCTGCAATCCCAGGAACAAAATTCGCAGGAGAAAAAGCAGCCTGCTCTACTTCAGCAAAATAATTTTTAGGATTACGATTGAGTACCATCCGTCCTATAGTGATTGGAGGAAAGTCAGCATGGAACCAAACTTTGGTTATGTCGAACGGATCAAAGCGGTATTCCTTTGCTTGTTCAGGCGTCATAATCTGAACTTCCACTCGCCAGGAGGGATACTCACCTTGCTCGATGGCTTTATAAAGATCCCGTGTTGCATGATCAGGATCCTCCCCTTTCAGTTTCGTGGCTTCATCCCGAGTGAGATTCTGAATACCTTGCTCTGTTTTAAAATGATACTGTACCCAGCAATATTCACCTTTATCATTATACCACTTGAAAGTATGGCTACTGTAACCATTCATGTGGCGAAACGCCCTTGGCGTGCCCCGATCAGAAAATAGGATAGTCACTTGATGGATTGATTCTGGTGTAAGTGAAAGGAAATCCCAAAACATATCCGCATCTTTTAAATTTGTCCCCGGATGACGCTTCTGGGTGTGGATGAAATCGGGAAATTTCATGGGATCCCGGATAAAAAAGACAGGCGTATTATTTCCGGTCATATCATAATTACCTTCCTCAGTATAGAACTTCACAGCAAAACCGCGAGGGTCGCGTTCAGCATCGGCTGATCCTTTTTCTCCCCCAACTGTGGAGAAACGAACAAATACATCGGTGCGTTTTCCGATCTCAGAAAGAAATTTAGCTCTTGTGTATTTCGTAACATCAGCGGTGACCTCAAAATAGCCGTGTGCACCTGTCCCCTTAGCGTGCACCACTCGTTCAGGTATACGTTCTCTATTAAAATGACCGAGTTTTTCTAAAAAATGAGTATCTTGCAATAATAGAGGACCTGTACTTCCTGCTGTTTTGCTGTTTATGTCCTCATCAACGGGTGCGCCAAAGCCGGTAGTGTAAATATTTTTATCTTTTGACATGTGAAACCTCCTTTCATTTTATAAATTTAGTTTCTCAGCTAACAATTACTATACTGCATGCTATATTTTGAGAAAAACACAGCCGTAGAACCGTTTAAAAATTATGAATTCCTCTAAAATATGCTAACAATACAGTAAAATTTTATCAATATCCTTGTTATATAGCAAGCTATTGTTTTCGTTCAGAAAGTGGGTTTTATCAGGCGGAAGTTCTCAAGTGGAGTGAGGAGAACAATAAAAAATACACGATAACTGCTGAACGAGAACGAGAAGGGGTCGGGCCATGCTAACTTATAGATATCAGGAAAGATACCATATAATAAGGGCTGATATTTTGCCTTAAAAGATCCTTTTTGGGCCCCAAAAAAGCACTTTAAGAAAAGCTCTAAAAATAATATCGAATGATCTACTTAAACGTACATTTTTGCCACTAAAAGCATTGCTTTAAGGCCGATTTTAAGGCCGTTTTTCAGTTTAACTCCTTAAAATTCAAGCAGTTAGTGTGGCCCGACCCCAATATCACCCCAATATCCTAACAAAATCCAAAAAGGGAAATCCTGTATTTATTTTTTCTTTATAGGTATATAGGTATAATAATTGTTAGATGGAAGCATCTCCGAAACCGTGATGGAACAAAGAGGGGACTCACCTTATACTGTGGATTGATGAAAAAGGAGATAATAATTACAATAAATGGTATAATTTATCCATGATTACGGAAAAAGACAAAAAAACAATTCGGGAAATATCGGAAAAATACCATATAAAACGGGTATTGTTGTTCGGTTCCAGTCTAGACACATCAAAAGAAAGCCATGACATCGATATCGGCGTTGAAGGAATATCTCCAAAAGATTTTTTCCGCTATTATGGTGAGCTTATTTTTGCGCTTTCCAAGCCAGTTGACGTTATTGATCTATCTGATACATCAAAATTTATCAAATTAGTCAAAGAAGAAGGGGTGCCACTTTATGGCTAGCTATAAAAATCGCATTGAAGCTGAATATGAAGCCATAGAGAAAACACTCTCTTCCCTACCATCTAAATCATTATCTGATTTATCAGAGTTAGAACTTGCAGGTGTAGCTACATTGATACATAACTTCTACAATGGTATTGAAAATGTATTAAAGCAAGTTTTTCATGCAAAAACCATTGAAATACCACAAGGGCCATCTTGGCATAGGAATTTCCTTCATAACAGCTTAATTGGTATGGCGTCACAGGTTTAATATTCCAATCTTTCCAGCGCTTCCCCAGCATAGATCCGGACCTCTGCATCATCATCACTTAGGGCTTTCTTCAAAGCGCTAACAGTTTGTTTTGACCCTATCTTAAGGAAAGCCACCATAATTTCCCGCTTTACATGAACATTTAGCTCCGCCTCTTCCAGAATATTGAGAAGAGGATCCACTGCTTTTTCTGAACCAAGGTCTCCTAAAGAAGAAACAACAGCCTTGCGGTTCCAGTAACTAGGTTCGTCCAGGGCTGCGATCAAAGGATCGAGGGCTTTCTGTGAACCAATCTTTCCTAAAGCAGCAGCTGCAGTGTAGAATGCAGGACCTGATTCTTCCTTGAGCATAATGCTAAGCGGTTCTACTGCCTTTTCGGCACGTATCTGTCCCAGAGCACGAGCAGCATAGTATCGTATATTATTGTTTTTGTCAGTAAGACTTTCTATTAAAGCATCAACTGCTCTAGGCGACTCGATTTTTCCCAGAGAAGAAGCAGCTATTTGGCGCAGCGATGGGTCAGGATCTTTAAGAAGCTTTGTCAAAGGGATTACTGACTGTTCACCGATTTTTTCCAGCGCTTCAACATAGGGATAACGGAAATGCCAGTTGTCAGTCAACCGCAGGGCCCGGATATATTTCTCTGCGCGGCTTTCCGACTCGATTGAGTTTATTCCTTCAGGAATTTTGGGAAACATTCGAGAACGAACATAAATATGTGAAAATCCGACAAGCAGTAAAATGTAAATAGAAAGAACAGCCGCGATTTCGCCCTTCCGCTCTGGAATTTTCTTTTTAAAGAGAAGACGCGCGGGTATCGTAAATACGCTTGAGATGAACTTTGGCAGTGGAAAGAGAAAAGACGTTTTCATACTGTATTTTTCATATTGGTTTCCCAGTTGTTTCTTCATTTTTCGCTCTTCAAGAAGCGCAACACCTATAATGATCATCGCTGAAAGCAGCCAAGGAAGGGAGGCTGCAATACCCCAGGATCTCTTGGGATATCTTACCCGAATCAGGGCAAGCAGCATTCCGTAGCTCCAGATAATCCATCCTAAATACTGAGGATGGCGTGAAATCCTGTAGATCCAGAAATCCGCCATGTCTTTTTTTCGCTGCCTAGAGATAAACCATGTGAAAGTGCCGATGATAAAAAGAAGAAGCCCAATTCCCACCAGTAAATATACCAGGGGGTAGTGAATATCAACTCCAATCTTTAAAAAGAGAGACCTAGTCAGCCTATATGGAAGATAGACGATATCTCCCAGCTGTCCAGCATTAAAAGAAATATCCAGAACAGGCAGCCATACGACATTCAGCACACCCAATCCGGCAAGAAAGAACATAACTGTAGCGAACTGGGCAAAAACGGGAAGAAATATCATCAGAGCTCCAGCAGATGCAAGCCCTCTTTTGCCGGTTATAAAACCAGCTGCGATTAGTACGATCATAAGAACGAAGCAGATGTATCCAATAAGCCGAATGTGGTAATGGCTTATGAACAATTCAGTATGGAAAACAGTTGATTCGTCTGCATGGGAATCACCCTCTAGAGCTGGAACTGTGCTGTACAGAGCTTTGTTCAAAAGACCAGGCAGTTCCAATGAGGCAAAAGTCAGCCCAAAGCTGAAAATCACAGCTAAGAGTATTAAAAGAAATCCGGAAGTCCATTTTTTGTTATTCATTGCTTTTTTCTTAAAATTATTTTCTTTGACATCGTTCCTCCTCGTCTTTCATGCTGCATTATTTCATTTCTCTCACTTTCTATACAATCATGAGAAGAAAATATTCCTTACTTGTTTGCATTTCGAGTTGATACCCTTATTAGACGCTTACCCCAGATACATGATATTTATCTTTTATATACGGCAAATCAATTACAAAGATCCACAATTTATTATATTCAATTAGGAATTATGATTATGTTAAAATAAAATAGAGAAGGAGGCGAGAAGATGAAAGAGAGAAAAGAATTAACTGCCTATTGTGGGGTTTATTGTGGCGATTGTTTAGGATATACAGGTGTGATTGCCGATGCAGCAAAGAACTTCATGATTGTGCTGGAGAAATATAAATTCGATCGAACTGCAAAATGTGTGTTATCTAAGAAGCTTAAAGATTATGACAATTTTTATGAGATGCTTGGGTTTATGACTGGCTTAAAATGCCCGATGATTTGCAGGGAAAGGGAAGATAGTGGCATAGCCTGCAAGGTTAGGAAATGCTGTGTAGTTAGAGGTTTTTATGCTTGCTATGAATGCGATGATTTTGAGTTTTGTGATAAACTTAAATCACTCATGGAGGGACTTCATTATGATGCCTCTGTGAAGAATTTGAAAGCTATCAAAGAAATGGGGCTTGAAGCCTGGATAACCAGGGGTAAACGACATTGTTACTGGAGCGAGGGAGATGATTGCCTATAATATGAGAGAGGTTCGGAATTATGTGGTTGTTTCGCGCCCTGCCATGCGAGTCATATAACAGCAGCGGAAATTTGCAAACGATTTTGATGTTCGACGAGGAGAAGAAAAGATGGAGATTTCCTTTTATCAGATTGACGCCTTTGCCAGTAAGGTCTTTTCGGGAAATCCGGCAGGGGTCTGCTTGCTCGATGAATGGTTGCCGGATGAGATTCTACAGTCCATAGCAGCCGAGAATAATCTCCCTGAGACTGCATTCCTGGTCCGGCGGGCGAATCACTACGATTTGCGCTGGTTCACTCCGAAGGTTGAAATCGATCTGTGCGGCCATGCGACCCTGGCGAGTGGTCACGTCATCTTTGAATTTATTGATCCTGGTGCAAAACGGGTGGAATTCAGGAGCAAGATTGGAAATCTATCCGTAGAGAGACGCGACGACCTGTTGTTTTTGGATTTTCCATCACGGAAACCCGCAGCGTGCGTACGGCCCGATAGAATCGACGTTATACTGGGCTCGCCTCCCTCCGAAGTTCTCGCTTCACGTGACTTAATGGCTGTATTTGATGATGAAGACATCATCAGAGCAATGAATCCCGATCTCACTGCCGTATCCCAACTGGACTATTTTGCGGTGATTGTCACAGCCCCGGGCAGGAAATCCGATTTTGTCTCACGCTTCTTCGCCCCCGGCGCTGGCATTCCCGAAGATCCGGTGACGGGGTCAGCACATTGCATGCTTGTTCCGTACTGGGCAGAGCGTTTGGGGAAAAAGGACCTCCATGCGTTTCAATTGAGCAAACGTGGCGGTGAGTTGTTCTGTTCAGACAGAGGTGACAGAGTCTCGATTGGAGGACGAGCCGTCACTTATCTATTCGGAACAATGGTGATATAATTTGTCGAACCGTTGCATGCGCTTGACTTGCATAGGCTGCGCCCTTCCAAGCAGATTATGCACACGTAAGCTGCATATATATTCTTTGAAACAAACCTATTTACCATATAAAATGATACTTCAAATGGGATGATCTATGGAGAAATTAAATTATGAAATGCAACGGTCTCATTTATATATGATCATTACTATCTATCCATTTCTACGGAGAGATAATTATCTGAAGCTTTTTAATAATAATACATTTAGAAGAACAGCCCCTTGTGCAGCTTTTGTTCCCCAAAGAACTGAAAGCGTCTGGTTAGGTGTCCAGTTTCCTCGCCTCGTTGACTGCCTGCGCAAGCTCGTTGGGTTGGTCGGTACCGATTCGGTATCGCTTTCCAGACGACATCACAATTTCGATAGCATCCAAACCGGAAACGTTATAGAGCCAACCGTGTGGGATCAACCGAATCCCCCAGCCATAGTACCAGCTGTTTCTTACTGGATAGACTTTCTCGATATCCTTGATCTCGAATCTCTTCTTGACTATACCAACACCGAAGTAGATTCCCAAATGATCATTGCTTATCTCGACGGTGAGAGAATAGAAAAGAGCCACGCACACTAGAAGGGTCAGTAACACTACAATTGTAATAGTATGCCACTCTACGATAAATCCAAGCAGAGCGAGTAGAACTATGGCAGCGACGAAGAGTGACACCATAAGTGTGCCGAACTGTACATGCTTGTAATAAATAGACATTGTTCATTGTCTCCTTTGCCAATGACAAACTACCCTCGTTTTGTATTGACCGCGCTAACAATCACTATACTGCATGCTGTATTTTGAGAAAAATACAGCCGCAGAATAGGCTAATTATGAATCTTTCTAAAAATATGCTAACAATGCAGTGATACGTTATCAATATCCTTGTTATACAGCAAGCTGAAAATCTGACTAATTAGATATCATGGAGGATTTACGCAATGCCAGCTGCCATACTTTACGACATAGTTTCGCAATCCCCGGTAAAACTATTCGTATAATGAAAGGAGGTATTAATATTATTTATGTTTAAGAACACAGATGATACATTATTGAGAAAATCATGTTTCAGGATGAGGACGAGAAACTATTTTGGACAAATGATCCAGGGCGACAGTATGTCCCTCCTGCTTATCTGTAGTAAATGCGAATTAAGCACGTTGGGATCCTCAATAAGGAAAACCCGTATTTACGAGTTTGCAGATACAGATGAAGCAGGAACCTGAACAAAAAAGGAGATTTTATATGCCTGAAAGACAAGATGTATTCGTCGGTATCGATGTGAGCCGCCGCCATCATCAGTGTTCATTTGTTGCTAATGACCGAAAACCTGTATCCAAGACATTGAAAATCAAAGAAGACCGAGAAGGGTTTCAAACGCTGATAGAGAGAATGTATGATATTGCTCATGAAAAAGGAAGCGTAAGCTTCCACATTGGCTTAGAAGCCACAGGTCACTATCATCAGAACCTGGTTGCCTTTCTTGAATCTATCGATGATTTGGATCTAAGAGTATCCTGTATTAATCCTGTACAAACTAAACGATTCATACAGATGCTTATGCTGCGGGAACAAAATGACAAAGTTGACTCCCTTGCAATTGCGGAATTCATGTGTATCCAACGTCCTGAGCAGACATCCCAAAAACGCTCAGAAATGCGGCCATTGAGAGATTTATCCAGGCTGCGTGATCAGTTGGTTTCGCAAAAAACAGCCTGTATAAATCAGATGCATGCATTGTTGGATCAACTTTTTCCTGAATTCGAACAGGTTTTTACTGATATAAATAATGAGCCTTTAGCTTGGGCAGTGCTTTATCGCTACCCCTGTCCAAAAAATATTTTGACAGCAAAGACAAGCCGATTAATGACTGTCCAGAATAGAAAGGGAGGCAGGTATTTAGGGAAGAAAAAAGCATTGCAGTTGAAAGCATTGGCTAAGCAAACCATAGGGAGCAGTAAGGGTGACGTCTATGTATTTCAGATTAGAATCTTAACCCAGAATCTAAGATCTTTGCACCAGCAAATCCAAGACACTGATAAGACTATTGAAAATACAATCAATTCCATGAATCTTCCGCCTTGGAAGACGATCCCAAGCATTGGTGTACTAACCATGGCTACTTTATTAGGTGATGTCGGTGATCCTCGTCTTTTTGGTTCGGCCAAGAAGTTCTCATCTTTTTTAGGACTAACTCCTCGAGGCAAGCAAAGCGGCTCATCTGTAAATAGGAAGGGCCATATAAGCAAATGTGGCCCAAGTCATATCCGGCAAAAACTTTATATGTGTGTCGTCTCTGCTCTTTCTACAAAAAAGAACCCAATCCTTTTAGATGTCTATAATCGTTTGGTTTCAAAAGGAAAGCCCAAAAACGTTGCCATTGTTGCCAGTATGAATCATCTGGCCCGAGTAATTTATGGTGTTTTTAAATCCAATCAGCCATTTGATCCGCAATATTATGGAAGGGAAACCGGTCTCGGACGGCCCCGAAATGGCAACTCGGCCATTATACGCAGGGTCCCTCCTCCGAGACCTAAATGTAAGGTAATGGTATAAAAGGATGCTGTCAAGCTTATTGCGATTTTCCTTGATTTTTTTCTTGACTTTTTTAATAGCACCTGTCGCTGATCACACATTACAAGATAGATTAGATAAATTGTGTAAATATGGAATATGAAGACTCGACTCCGTATTATTTCAAAATAATCAGAGAGAAGGAATCAGGAACGATTATGTAATCCTTATAAAGGGTCACACCAGCTGGTTCACCAGGGGTATCAAATGAAGCTACAAGTTTCGGCTCTTTGATATTACGTATGTCTATTTTTTTAAGGCCCGAAGATTCATCCGATACATAAGCATAATTTCCGGCTACTTTTATGCCATTGGCAAACCCCTCCATGGGAAGATCTGCGACAATGTGCGGTTTTTTCGGGTTGCTCACATCCACGATCTGAAGGCCTGAATCACCATCAGCTATATAAGCATATTCCCCGCTTACTGCTACGCCATAGGCAAGGCCGGGAGTCTGAAGGGAACCAACAAGGCTAGGCGCTGATAGGTCTTTAATGTCAATAATGTGAAAACCGGTATCGCTATTAGCGATATAGGCAAAATCGCCCTTTACATCCAGGCCGTAGGCAAATCCTGCCATTTCAAGCGAACCGGTAATCTCAGGCGCGGAAGGATCCGCAAGCGAGACAATGTGAAAACCGGCATGGTCTGCTGTCAAATAGGCATATTCTCCACACACTAAAACTTTCCGGGTCACCCCTGGAATTTCAAGCATTTTTATCATCTTTATTTTCGCAGGGTCGGAAAAATCATAGATCCTTATTCCCCATCTATCAGTGATATAAGCAAAATTTCCTGCTGCTGCCAGCCCGTGAACTCCTCTAAATACAGTAGTAGATCCGGCAATACGCAGCGCAGCAGGATCTTTAGGGTCGATCACCTGCAGGCCGGAAAGATCCCCTACAGCACAAAGAAATTCTCCTGCTGCCTCTGCGGCAATGATCGAACTCGGAGTTGAAAACCGTCCTATTACCTTTGGCCGAGCCGGTTCTGTAATTGAAAGAATGTGAACTCCTGAAAAATGGTCCACTACATAAGCATATTCTCCATTAACTGTAACATCCCAGGCCTCGTTGTACATAGTGTATTTCTGAAAAGCAGCCTCAATCGGGGAGGTGGGATCGCTTATATCAACGATTTGAAAAGCACCGTCATACAGGTTTCCGATATAAGCATAATCTCCCCTTACAGTCACACCGTGAGCATATCCGGAGGTAGTAAATGAGGCAGCAAGCTTTGGTTCTAAGGGATTGCTTATGTTTATAACCTGCAGTCCGGACGAGCCGTCGGTTATATAAGCATGGTCACCGGAAACCGCCACTCTTTCTGCTTTGTCCGGGGTATCATATGTACCCTCCACTTTTGGTTCTAAGGGATTGCTTATGTTTATAATCTGCAGTCCGGACGAGCCATCGGCTATATAGGCATAATCGCCCCTGATAATAACATCTTCAGCCGAACCGGGTGTATCCATGGCACCTGAAAGCTCAGGGGCTGCCGGATCTGAGATTTTGATTATCTGCAAGCCTGACTCTGCTGCTGCTACATAGGCATATTTTCCAACTGCAGCCACTGCTTTTGCTTCTCCGGTAGTTTCATATATCCCTTTTAAATCAGGCGTTTTGACATCGGATATATCCACGATCTGCAAACCCTTTTTCCCGGCAGCTACAAGTGCCAGGTTGTCTATAGTCTCAATACCATAGCCTCCCCCCAGGTAAAGCTTCGACACCGCAGCCGGTTTGCGTTTATTGGAAACATCCAAAATTTGCAGTCCATTTAAAAAAGCACAATAGGCATAGTCACCGTTGATTTTTACATCATGGGCTTTAGACCAGAGTATGGAATCAACATATTCCAGTTTCTCTTTTTGTGAAATAAGCTGGCAGGAAAACATCAATAATATAAGCACAAAGATGACAGAAAAGGTCTGTTTTGTTTTATTATTCATCTGTCTCCCCCTAAAATATCATATCAGGATATCCTCGTCCCAACCCAGTTTGATCAATTCGATCTTGTTTAGATCACTGGTTCCGATACCATGTTTGGTGTCAGCAACCTGAATATGCTTTGGGACAGGAGGCAGTTCCCGGGCTTTGCCCAAGACCTGCCGGCGTTTGGCTTTTATAAGCTCCAGCCCGATACTATCAACTGCAACCGGATCCTTGCCTACCAGGATCCCATAGTAGTTCCAGACATAGCGGCGGCTGAAATGATGGGGGCCGCGGCCGTGAAACTGGGGAGTAAGGCAGCATAGGATATTCAGCCGGGTCTTGCCTTTAACCATGGGCAGCTTATAACAAGACCCCAGGTCAGAACAGCTGTTAGGATGTAAAGCCTGCTGCGAGGGGGCAAACATGATATAGTTCTTCATGCATCCACTCATGCCCGCTAAGTAATGGGTCCGGATCGGCCGCACATTAAAAAGAGAGGTCGCTTTCTTAAATATGGGATTTTGTCTCACACCATGGTCATCAATACTTATATCCTCTTCCTTCACTCCGGCTTCTACAATACGGCGTTTGAGGGCTTGTTCCAGTTCCGCTGGAGTGGGCAGGTATGACCAGACATTACTCTTTATCCCTACGACCTCCCCCGCTTTGACCAGCGATTGAAAAGCTTTTTCCGGTGTTCTCTTATCTAAAAGAGCCATAACCGCTTTATCCAGCATATTCTGAATAACTTCAGCATTAAAGCGGGAATTAGCATCTAATGCTTCCGGGTTGCGGATCAAGACCACCCTGGATTTTTTTGCAGGCTCCGCGGAAAATCCCATGGCAGCGCCTAATACTACACCAGCGCTTCCCCGGATAAAATCACGGCGTGTTATAAGTTTTGTCATAAAAGCTCCCCTTTATTCAAAATGTATCTCTAAGAACAACTCTTGAGCCCGGGCATTGTCCGGAGCGTCAAAAATTATCACTACAATAGTTTCTCTTTGCTTTACTATTGTCCATGACTGGTTTTCCATCTGTGCCAGGCCGGTTTCTGTGGCTTCAGGCATATACCCTGAACAAAAAGATTCATGGGCAGTCTCTGCTGCAGCTTCATCCGGGTAGCGGACGATCAGTAATTTAACCAGTTCCTGTTCTCCCCTCTTATATTCGGCAAACACACAATCAGTGCTGCGGTTAAGGTTAAGGATATTATCGCTGGCAATAAAGAACCGGTTATTCAGGTTTACATTGCTGTGAAAGTAACTTGTCCGGTCTTTTATTAGACCCTTGTCCGGAAGGAATTTCAGCATTTCAGGTTTTGCACCTTCAGGGCCCAGCAATTCTGCTGCAGATTTCCCCAGTTCATAGATGGCCGGTTTTGCTGCCTGATCATCACCAGCAGCAATGACGGAGACAAAATAGCGGCCCTTCCAGAACCGCAGCAGGCCAAAACCGTATTCAGAGTCCTGGCCGATCCCGGCTCCCTCATCCTCCCTGTCACAGGAAAATACTCCAAAAGCCTCAGCCGGAGAACCCATATCATAGATATCCAGTGTGATCTCATCTTCTCCCGTCCGTTTAAATTTCCGGACAAATACCTGCTGAAAATCAAATGCCAGATAGACCTCGGCTCCGCCATTCATATAATCATACAGGGTCTCCCGGTTGTAAACACTATCTTCACCCTCAGCCTTCCAGTCTAACACCTGGTCAGGCAGGGATTGGTAGATATCTTCCACATTTCCTCCCCTGCAGTATATTAGTACGATCATCATCAGTAATAAAAGAATTTTTTTCATACTTCCTAACTCCTCGATCGATAATGATATATTACTAATTGTATTTAAGGAAAAGCAATTTCTTTTCATTAAATCCTCCATGATATCTAATTCGTCGGTTATACAGCAAGCTGTTCTAAAACTGATAGCGATGGTTTACACATGGAGCGATCTTTAATGAACTCAATCGTTAGACATCTGTATTAACGCTTGACATTATTATCGCTTCGCGTTAATATTTTATTATGATCAGGGATTTCCGATGCAAGGAAACTGAGAAGATATTCAATCGTCAATTCTCTCGGAAATTCCCGGCTGATATTCAGCATACTGCCCTTCGAAAATTGGTTTTACTTGATGCGGCAGAATCGCTGGACGACCTACAAATCCCTCCGTCAAACCGCCTGGAGAAGCTGACCGGAGATAAGAAAGGGCAACACAACATTCGTATTAACGATCAGTGGCGTATATGTTTCGTATGGTCCCATGGGGACGCGCACAAGGTCGAAATCGCAGATTATCATTAGAGGAGAGAGCTATGAGTATATCGAGGATACCTCCCATTCACCCTGGGGAAGTTCTGCTTGAGGAGTTTCTCAAGCCTATGGAAATCAGCCAGTATCGCCTGGCGAAGGATATTTCTGTTCCGCCGCGGCGAATCAATGAGATTGTGCATGGAAAACGGGCCATCACTGCCGATACAGCCCTTCGTCTATCTCAGTATTTCAGAACTTCCGAGAGGTTTTGGATGAATCTCCAGACAAGATATGATTTGGAGATGGAAAAAGACCGATTGGGTGATCGTCTTGCTAAGGAAATACATGCTAGAGCGGCAGGTTAAGCCAGAGGTCTAACAAGTCACTGCACCGGACTTTCACATCCGCCTCTGGCAGAGTTCGGACCGGTGATTTCGTGTGTTAGACTTGTGAGGCATTAAATAATTCCATGCCTGAAAGATAAGCCACTTAAATAATAAATGGGTATTAACTTGATAGAAAAGGGAGGAATAATATGATGAAAAAGAGGATTCTTTTTATTTTAGGCTTTTGCTTATTTTCTCTGTTAGTAACACCTGTTTTGTCGGTTGCACAGGAAGATGAGCCCGGCAGCAAAGACCATCCACTCCTTACGAGAATGCCTGGTTTCTATATCTCAGGATATGAATACAAAGAGTTCGATACAGCCGATTTCAAAAATGATAAAGGGGAAGATATTAAAATTGAAGGCCACAAATATCACATTGAATATGACATTAAAAAAGAGAAGAAGGCCCCAAGTGAGCTTCAGATATTAAGAAACTATGAAAATGCAATAAAAAAGATAGGAGGTTCAACAATTTATGAAGCTCAAGGGGAAACATGGTTAAAGGTAGAAAGAGGCGGAAAAATAACGTGGATTTATGTATATGCACATTCCGAGGGAGAATCTTATGAACTGGAGATTGTAGAGAAAAAGGCAATGGTGCAGGAAGTTGTTGCCGATGCCAAAAGCCTGGCAAGGGATATACGCTCAACCGGACATGCATCTGTTTATGGCATCCATTTTGACTTTAATAAAGCGGAGGTTAAACCGGAATCCGAGCCTACCCTTAAAGAGATAGCGAAACTTCTTAAACAGAACCCAAAATTGAATCTGTATGTGGTTGGACATACCGATAGTGTTGGGAAAATCGCTTACAACATGAAACTATCCCAAACAAGAGCTGAATCTGTTGTAAAAGCCCTGGCAACAAAGTATGGAGTAGCTCAAAACAGGCTTAAACCCTATGGAGTGGGTCCTTTGGCACCTGTGACTTCCAACGAGACAGAGGAAGGACGAGCCTTGAACCGCAGGGTGGAGTTGGTAAAAGAATAATCGGTATGAAGGGGATTTATTATGAATAAAAGAAAAAAGCATCTAATCGAGTGTGAGGTTTTAATGCTTATGGTATTACTCACTACTGGTTTACACCAGAGTGCACTTGCACAAGTGGATCTATGTTCAAAGCCAAGGGTGGCTGTAATAATGGAAACTTATGAGGAAGGGGAATTTATAAAGCATTTGAATGAGCAGTATCCCACTCAGCCGAAAGACTCATGGCTCTATCAAATCCAGGAAAAAGTGATGGAAGAACTCAGAATGAACTCTCCGGGTACGCAGTTCATCCCGGCCAACGGAGGTGTGCCGAAGGATTGTGATTACTTATTTAAATATGGTTTATTACTGATAGGCGGTGGAGAAACTATTGAATACGCTGGGCATCTGGAGCTATCTGAAGACACATTATACCAGATGCGTTCCCAATTATTAAAGACTCCTTCCTGTGGGGGAAAAGACTATGTTCTTAGTGTGAAAAGCACAAGAAATAGGGATATTTTCCATACAATTGAACAAAATATCGTGGCCCATGGAAACATTGGCAATAAAATCAAGAAACATGAAGAATCTCATCGTGTACCGCCCAGAGGCCCGGAGATAAAGGTTTCACAGGACCGTGAATATGTATCGCTGTTGGAGGAAGAAAGAAAGTTAAAGATCAAAATCGATGTCACAAACTGCAAAGGGGAACCTGTATTTGACAAAAATCATGGTCAAGTAGTGACTTTATCTAAAGAAACAGAAAGGGGTGAATTAGAATGCAATCCTAATCATAACGAAGTTGATACTTGTATAGAAAGCAGCAATAAACTTATATTGATAATTCAAAGGCCCATAGGGACATCAGCAATTTATGCTCTTAAGAAAGGTATAAATCCTGACGAGGTTCCAATAAAAATTGAAACCTGCGGTCTTGATAAAAAAGCTGTCAAAGAAACAAAGATTCAGATTCATGGGCTGGAACTCAAGGTTAAGCCTGAAAAGAAAGAAATTTTTCCGGGAGATGAAACCAAAATTACGATTAAACTGTCTGAGGTCGATGTGAAAGAGGGAAAGCAGCCTGTAGCAGGAAAACATATTCAGGTTAATGTAAAAGGACTCGTTGACGGGGATGTGGATCCCTCGGGTGATGTCATAACCGACCAAAATGGAAAAGCTATATTGTTTTATGATGCCGGGGAAAAAGATAAGAAAGTTATTATAAAGGCAACTTTTCAACCGAAAGATTATCCTGAATCTATTAAGGATGAAACGGCTATTACGGTTGCACATTATGAAGGATTCGCTATTTTGAACTATACCTATACCCAAACCGGCGAATATGTAAAGTATTATCACATGGATGCGACAGTGCGTTTTAGCTTGGGTAAAGAATTGCGTAGCTTGCCTGCTCTTGATGCACACCACTTAGCGATATGGTATCCAATTACATCAGCAAATATTACGAGCGCTAATGCCAAAAGTATTCTTTACGACGGAACAACAGAAACTGGACATTCGTTTCAGCTTTATCATCCTTTGCCCGGGGACAATATTACCATGGCATTGAATACTACAACAGGAAAGTTTGAAATTGTAGGGATTCTGGGAATGGATTTAGGGTTTAAATGGAGTGATGGATCTGGTGGCGGTATGAATATAGAAAATGAAGAAGCACAGGTGAGGGAAGGTGATGGTGTTCATGTATTGAAAGGAAGTTTCACTCACGGAAGTGGAGCGAAGCTTGACTGGACAATTTACATGCGGAAACGCCATTAAAAAGGGATTTTGCTGACAAGGAAAACCAAACAAAAGGGCTAAATGAAGATGATTAACCACATCAGCGGAAGGCGTATTGGTGAGTGCAAGTGAATAATATCTGATCAAGTGGCATTGAGGAATCAACTTCGGATCGGAAAAATGGATTATTCGTATAACCAATCACCGCACCTGACCGATATTCCGCTGCGCTCCATTGCCGCAGGTGAGCTCGGTCGTTAGCCTCAAAAAATGTTGCTTGATTTCAATGAAAGTATGATATATTATCATACCGGAGGTGATATTATGGCTGCATCGAAAATTGCCATCACTATTGACGAAAAATTAGTGAAGCAGCTCGATAATCTTGTTAATTCCAAAGTTTTTCCCAATCGAAGCAAGGCCATTCAAAAAGCTGTTGAAGAAAAACTAGAGAGAATAGAAAAGACCCTTCTTTCACAAGAATGTGCGAAGTTAGATCCAAAATATGAACAGACTTTAGCAGAAGAAGGCTTTTCAAAGGAACTTGAAGAATGGCCAGAATATTGAGAGGTAATATCTACTGGGCTGATCTTAATCCGGTTATCGGAAGTGAGCAGGGCGGTTTACGCCCTGTTCTTATTTTGAGTCATAATGTTTTTAACGAACGCTCAGGGACAGTTATCGCGGTTGCTCTAACGAGCCAACCTCAACGTGCAGGATTCCCGCTGACCTTAGAACTTACAGATCCCAGACTTCCTAAAAAATCCTGGGTGAAAATTAGTCAGATAAGGACTCTTTCTGTGAAACGTATAGGAAAAAGAGTGGCCAAAGTATCAGAGGAGGAGCTATTGTTAGTTATCGATGGCCTAAATGAAATTATTGGAGGCTAATCCAATAGTGTCCCATCATAACTTAAATAAATTCAACTGCTTACAAGGTTCATCTATTAATGTCGTGTCATAAAATTCCATAAGTACTTGTAAAATATGAGTTTTCTCAAATGCAGTCACACTCAAAATCTGCAAAAAAGTGTAGAGACTCATCTCTAAATTTAGCCTTTTTTTTATAATTGCCACTAGTAGATAGACTGAAACCGCAATCCATATCTGGGTTTTCACTGCGTTTTCGGAAGTCCCATAAAATGATTTTATCCGTAAATGCTGTTTGATCCACCGAAAAAAGAGCTCTATCTGCCATCGACATTTATAAAGTTCTGCAATGGTATTTGCTGGAAGAATAAAATTATTGCTTAAAAAGGTCAAATGCTTACTGTTATCAGCATCAAATATACGAACTCGCCGGAGCTTATCTGGATATCGCTGCGAAGACTTAACACCAGTCAAAGCGATTGTTTGATCACATCTCAGGCCTGTGCTCTTATCGACTGGATGGGAATAGATTCTACGAAATTGAAGGTTTGATTTGCCACGGATAACAAAAAAAGCTTTAAACAAGTTCAGAGTATAAAGCCGGGCAAGATCAAAATATCCTCGATCCATAATATAAAAGCAACCAGGTTCCGGGATAAGTTCATCAAGAATACATGTATCATATATTTTTCCATCTGTGATTTTAATGAAGGTGGGGATAGAGCCACGTAAGTCTAATGCTGTGTGTAATTTAACCGCAGCCTTAAGCTTTTGGAATTTTGCCCAGGGAAACAGTGAAAGGCATAAATCAATAGTTGTTGTATCCAGAGCATAAACCGTCTCTTCCAACTCTACACCAAAGTCATCATCAGCATATAAGCTCCGGGCTTGATGAATAAGCACCTGAGCGAAGTCTGCATAGATCCGCCAGTCGCGATGTTCATTGGCATGGGCCAAAGTATTTCTCGATACCCTACCTCGAATTCCCATATGATAGAGTTTGTTCTGCATTGAGCGAAGACAAGCCTCAATATCTCGAAGGCTTTCCCGATAGGTAAGTTGAGCAAAAGCCATACAAAGAAATTGATCAAAACAGGAAAAGCTTTTTACTTTGTATTTGCCGCCATAGCGTTTAACACATTTTCGAAATTCATGGAGAGGGAGAAAATCTATTATTTGAGAAAATACCGTTTTTCCTATATTCATGGTCACTCCTCCCTGTCGATTGACAGAAGAGCGACCATATCATAAAATCTAGTTCAAATCGATTACAGTGAATTTCTTTCATAACTTAATGATAATATTTAAGTTGCAAGGATTTTAAATTTCAACGTTGGGACAGCACTGAGGCTAATCCCTTAAAATAATATTTGACTTTCCATGAACTCTTGTATACAATGTATTACAATGATATCAAGAGGTATTTTATGAAGACAGCAATTTCAGTTAGACTCCCCAAAGAGCTTGCCAATTACCTAGACAATATTGCCAAAGAAACAGAAAGGCCCCGCTCTTACATCATTCAAAAAGCGTTGGAGTCTTACATTGATGACTATGCAGATCTCCAAGTGGCTCTTGACCGGCTCCATGACAGGATAGATCCTATTGTTTCAGGCAAAGAGTTGAGAAAATCCCTTGGCTTATAATATCATTTACAAGAGGTCAGTACATCGCGATCTGAAAAAGCTTTCCAAGGCAGAGGCCTGTCGTATTTTAGATCAAATTGAGCAAGAGCTTTCAAAGAAAGCAGATATTTATCCGGTTCTTAAAGGGCAATTTGCTGGTCTTCGGAAATATCGATTAAGTAATTATAGGGTTATCTATGCAATTTTAGGAGATGATGTCCTTATTCTTAGAATTGGTCACAGTCGAGATGTCTATAAGAAAAAAATCTAACAAATTACTCCAGCGGACTCCGCTTGAACGGTGCCGCTTATTTTAATAACTACCAGAGACGAAATGGCATATTGATACCTTTAGAAGGAAAGGTTGAGTGGAATCTTCCTCAAGGTAGTTTTGCATATTGGAAAGGAAGCGTTGTCGATATCAAATATAAGCAATAAAAAAATTGAATTGTAACCTGAAATTCTAGGGACACTATACTGAATTGGGAAGAAGTTCTGAATACTTCCCAGGAATTATTAATTTGGAGTTAGGTATAGTGTCCCCAGAAATCTAACCGTAATAAGGAGAATTCAGTTTATCCTTAGGTGCAAAGAGAATCTCTCTTGTTTCAGGAGAAACGAGAGTGTTGTTTCGCAATGCCTGTGAAAATTTTAAAAGATCAATCGCGGTTGCATATCCGCCGCCAGCAGGGCCGCCTTTTATTAGAGTTTTTCCCAGATTATCCTTCCAGGTAAATGTTCCATTCTCTATCCAGATACTTGCCGATCTGATCCTCGTAGGACAGTTTACCGCTTTCACAGAGTTGGGCTATGGCGATAGCAGTAAACATCTTGTTGAGGGAGGCAAGGTTGAACTTGGTATCTCCATCTAGGATTGAACTGGTATGGCAGTAATATATGCCAAGATCAGAACTAGTCCTGCGATTCTAATCAAATGTTTTCCTGTTATTAACATACTATTCTCCTCCTTATGATGTCTTTTTATTAAAAAAAGACAATATTATACTATTAATTTTTCCTGGGCATTCTATTAGTGTATTATGCCCTGCCTTTTCAATTATATACAATTGAGAATTGTTTATTTTTCGTGCCATAATTCTTTGATAATCAGGAGGAAATTGAAAATCCTTCTCACCAGCAATAATCAATGTTGAATTTTTAATTAAGTTTAATTTGTCATGAATGTCCCATCCTTTAAAATATTTTTGAAACCATAATATTACTGTTTTTAAAGTATGTTTTCCGGACATTGATTTCTTGAAAATGTTGAAATCGTATTTGTAAAAATAGGCTTTACCAAATTTTAAAAATGCATATGGTATTTGAAACAAGTGAATATTGCCATTAAAAAATTTATCAGCCCACTTTGAAACATTTTCTGGATAGCCCCACTTTGATAAATTTTTTGGAGCTTCTTTCTGTACTTGTACAGCATTAAAACCTGTATCAATTAATACTAATTGTGAAATATATTGACCATAGCGTAAAGCATATTCCAAAGCTACAAACCCACCGAAAGAATGTCCTATGATAGTCCATTTATCAATTTTTAATTGTTTGCGAATATTATTTAAATCAGAAGTTAAATATTTGAATTGAAGAGTTTTATAATTATTAATTTTAGATTTTCCATTTCCTCTTTGATCGACAAAAATTAAGCGATAATATTTTGATAATGGTTTAAGGCCAAGCATATATTTATGATCTACTCCAGGGCCGCCATGTAATACAAGTATTGGACTGCCTTTACCAAATTCTGTGTAATATATTTTTGTATCGTTTGACATAATGAATGGCAATTTATAATACCTCTTTATGCTACATAACGGCTTACGGTTCAGTTGCCGCCGACTCCGGCAAGATACGCCATGCTGACCAGAGCAAAACACAGACAGAACGTGCCGCGCATATCTGCGTCGAAAGCGGTCAGCTGCAACTGCTGGTTAGGCACATTTGCCTTACTGTGCAAGTTTCTTTTCTTTTTAAGTTGATCGTTAAACTACCACTTGATCCGGACTAGATTGTCAAGCCACGAACACACCAGGAACATCGGCGGGATAATCGTTATTAGGCCAAATACTAAACGGACAAACCTGCTAGATAGCTGCATATAGAACACGGTATATAACTGTCGATAGGCAAGAACGAAGCAAAGCAGCACAATACTGAAAGACAACAGCGGCCAGAAATAGAAGCGTGGCTCGGACAGGAATAACGCTGGATGGATCTTTGCAAATATCTTAAAATCAGTAAACGGCATTGGCAGATTCAATCCCTGCACAGCCCGCAGGCCCCATGCGATAAGAAACTTTGTAGTTGCAAGCCTCATATTCTACAAATACTCCTACATTTTATAATTAAACTCAGTGATGAGTGCCTAACATGTATTATACACCTGTTTTGCCTGTGCAAATACAGCATTTATTGCTTTCTATTGCGGTATCCTGATTGAGCAATACAGGGAATAACGTAATAAATATAAACAGTTTTGTCCTGACCATCATCTTTTTACCGTCAGTGTTCTGCAGAAAATATTGACGCCTAAATAGATACTATCAAAGCTTATTGCAATAATTAAAGAAATATTTGAGAGGGATCTTCTGGTATCTATTTCGGTCTGTCGGTAGGACTCAATACTCCTCGAGATCCTCGATTCAAGACATGTGTATATATCATTGTTGTTAGAACATCCTTAGATCCCAAGAGTTCCTGAACAGTTCTGATATTATATCCATCTTCTAAAAGATACATGATATCTAATTCGTCAGATATACAGCTTGCTGTATAACAAGGATATTGATAAAATATCACTGAAAATTAAGCATATTTTTAGAGGAATTCATAATATATAGACAGTTCTGCAGCTGTATTTTTCTCAAAATACAGTATGCAATATAGTAATTGTTAGACGAAAGTAAATAACTTTAACAAGCAAGGAGGAAAGAAATGATAGCTTTCTGCGGACTAGATTGCCATGAGTGTGGAGCATTCTTGGCTACAAAAAATGATGATGATGAAAAAAGGTCTAAGGTAGCGAAACTTTGGTCAAAGCAATTTAATGCAGATATTAAACCATCCGACATTAATTGTGACGGATGCCAATCAGATGGTGAGAATATTTTTAGCTACTGTAAGGTTTGTGAGATAAGAAAATGTGGCAAAGAAAAGAGCGTTAATAATTGTGCATATTGCGATGAATACTCTTGCGAAAAACTTGGAATGATTTTTAACATGCTACCGAATGCAAAAAAGCGATTGGATGAGATAAAGAGTAGACTATAGGTTCTCAATCATTGAATATCGCATAACAAATTGCTCCACCCGACCGCTATTTTGCTGCGCTCCATAGCAGCTGGTGAGCTTGGTTGTTATGTGTAAAGATAATTACTATGAATAGTAAAATTAAAAATATCCAAAATGAGTTGAACCGGTTAAGCAATAAGCAAATAGCTGAACATTCACAAAGATTTTTCAAAACCGGCAAAGGCGAATATGGTGAAGGAGATAAATTTTTAGGAATTCGTGTGCCTCCGTTGCGACAGTTAGCAAAAAAGTACAAAGACATTTCAATCAACGAAGCTACTTTATTGCTCAAATCTCAATTTCATGAAGAACGGCTATTATCTTTATATATGCTTATCGACCTTTATAGAGCAGCCGATAGTCAAGGGAAAAAAGAAATATATACCATCTATCTTTCCAATACGCGTTTTATCAACAATTGGGATCTTGTAGATTCTTCCGCAGAACATATTGTCGGCGCACATCTTTGGAAAATAGTTCGACAACCCCTCTATGATTTAGCCAAATCAAAAAACTTATGGAAACGTAGAATTTCTATTATGTCTACATTTCATTTTATAAAGCGCAGTGATTTTGTGGATACATTAAAAATTTCGGGAATACTATTGTATGATGTTGAAGATTTAATTAATAAGGCAGTTGGTTGGATGCTCAGAGAAGTTGGCAAACGTAATCTAAAAATAGAAGAAGATTTTCTGAAAAAGCATTATAAAAAAATGCCTAGAATAATGCTTCGTTACGCAATAGAAAAATTTCCGAAAAGTAAGAGGGAAAAATACTTAAAAGGTAGTATATAATCAATAATTGGGGGCGGCATTAGAAAAATTGATTATAAAAAAGAACTTAATTCAGGAAAAGTGATTTCATACAGATAAATTCCGTCTTTATTAAAAAAATCATAGTAGCTCCAAATCCTTCACAATTTTCCTAAATTCCCACCCACTGACGTCGTGAAATAAACATACCGCAGGAAAAAAGGTGATGTCATGGACTAGGAAAAGAAGCAAAACGACAAAGAAAGCAAAAAAATCAGCTATAAGATAGACTCCTCCTCTCAAATCGACAAAAGGCAGTCATGAATGGTCTCAGAAGTACTCGCCTATCTCTTCGGCTGCCATCGAAAGTTCCTGTTGGACAATTTGAGATGGGGGAGGTCGTTCGGCAAAGAAAGTGCAGGTGCGGATGAAAATTCATTCGGGACCCAAACGACTGTATCACGGCAATAATGCCTGGTACAATCTCTTTGCCTGTTACGGCCTTGAGGTATTTCAGGATGGCCTCTTTCCCGCAGAGACAAAGAGCTGAGAGGAGCGAGCGGTTGTACTTAAAGAATATTCTCAGCATCTTGGGGATGGTGAAGACCACCTGGCGGTGAGGGACATCCAGAATAAGTGACTCCCGCATCCATTTGCCCCATTCCTCCCTGTGCTTGGCATGGCATGAGGGGCAGAATCCGCGAACTTTACATGAGAAAGTTAACAATCTTTCCGTTCCACACTCAGGACAGCGGATCCTCGCAAACCCAAACTTCGGATTGCCATAGTCCAGATACTTGTTCACGACCTCCTGGATAACCGGACGAAGATAGCCGTACTCTCGCTCAAAACGCTTCTCATACTCCAGGAGGAACTTCTCAAAATAGTGGAAGAACACCCGGTAGAACACCGTGCGCTCTGGGTGACGTTGGTAATAAACCCCTGCGGTGGCCAGGAATGATTCAAGAAACGGGCCAGGATGGAGGCTTGCAGACAGATACCCACTATAAAAGACTATCTTTGGCCAAGGCGCTCTTTGGAAGAATGTCAACAGAAGCTGACGTTGGAAGGATTGTCGAGTCAACAAATGTTCACAACAAACTCAGAGTCTGCATCCTATTTTAGGATTCAATAAGGAACAAGCGATTATTGTGGATGTGAGAGATAAAAATTTGCAAATAGCTAATTTTATCGCCTGGCCCATTGCTTATTTTGCCATGAATTGATGGCTGCATAGTTTTGCCTATAGCACAAATATTGGAATTGCTGTATTTATTGTATCTGGGGCTTTTGGCTTTTACATTAGCACTCATTACGGTCAGTTATAAGCTAATTAAGGCAGCCACAGCCAATCCGGTCGATTCCCATATAATTCATTTATGCATCTCCTTTTTTTAGATTTGACCTTGCGGGTAGTCTATCATACAATCGACTCCCGCAGGAGGTGCATCACATCATCATGTTACCTATCTTTCGGCTCGTGAATGTGCCAGGAAATCATATAAACAAAATACAGGGAATATGCCTATTTAGATAAAAATATAATCTGCAACGAAAGAGAGACCCAATAGTTTTAGTATTAAAGGTGAAGAAAGCTAAAGGAGCTGCCATGAAAGTTAAGATCTTAGTGATGATTGTATGTCTATTCATGATTTGTCTTCTGTTTGGCTGTACCGGAGAAAAAAAAGCGGAATCAGAATGGCTGGGTTCCGTCGAAGAGGAAAATGGAGTTCGGGTCGTGAACAACCCGGAGTTTCCTTTTTACGGAAATTTTGGACTTGTTTTGGAACAAGACTTAAGCATAGGGAATGAAGAGGATGACAATTATTTGTTTTACCAAGCTTACGGGATTGATGTCGATTCTCAAGGGAATATTTATGTGATGGATACAGGTAATTTTCGAATCCAAAAATTCAAAAGCTCCGGAGAGTACCTACAAACCATAGGGAAAAAAGGTCAGGGTCCCGGTGAATTTGACCGCATGCAAAGCTTTTATATTGATAACGAAAATAACATATATGTATCAAGCGGAATGAAAATCCAGAAGTTTAATGATAATGGGGAATTTGTAAAAAGCATACCTCTTACATCCCAAATGTATGATTTTTGTATCTCTCCTGATGGCTTTATCTATGGTCTTGTGTACTCCTCTACAGAGGAAAGCAGGATGAGAAGGATCATAAAAGTCAATATGGAAGGAAAAGAAGTGGAGGAGATCGCCAAGTTTGAAGATACAAAAGTAGTCAGCCGAAAAAGCGAGGGAAGAACCGCTGCACTTTTAATCTACCACGACTATAATAATTCTCTGCGGCTGGGTCCTTTTCAATACAAAGGTCTGATCTATGCTCATTCTGCTGACTACAGTCTTTTTCATCTTAACTCAAAAGGAGAGCTTGATTTTATTATCAATAAAAAAGAGCCTTATCAATCCATAAGCAAAAGGGAAAAAGATAAGATAATCCAGGAGAAAAAGGAGTCCCTGTCCGATAGGGGGCAGAAATTGCCGGAAGATATGATAGAGCAGGCCTGTCAGTTTCCAGCACACAGGCCGTTTTTTTCAGCCATTTCTGTTGATGACAAAGGAAGGATATATGCAAGAAAAATTAGATCCGTACTCGATGAAAAGGAAATTCATGACTTTGATATATTCAGTGCGGACGGATATTATTTGTATGAAACAGAAATCGATTTCAGGCCTTATTTGATAAAAAACGGATTTATATACCAGATGAAATCAGATGAAGAAGCAGGAACTGTGCGGCTTATCCGATATCGAGTAAAAAATTGGGATGAGATAAAAAACACCATTCCCCTCATAAGTTCCATGCATATCCGATCTTGAGAAAAAAGGTCCGGCCAGTCTGAGTTAAGTTGACATCATAGAATCCCAGATAGTTATCGCTGTATCCGAGAAATAGGACGGTGCGGGGATTCAGCTTATAAGAAAAACGTCACCTGGAAAATTAAAAACAATTATTAGACAACCTGTTGGATAAAAATTAAAAACATATTAAGAGAATTTCAAGCCCGGTTTTCGTCTATTTGTTTTTCTTCATCCTTTCATAGACGATTTTTTTATACTTCTCGTAGAGCCGGGTCTGTAAACTGGTCATAGGGATGATTTTGCCTTTGATGATGACTGTTTCCACCCTAGAACGTCCCTGTATAGGGCTTCCTGTCCATATGGACACGTTGGCAATCTTACCTACCTCCAGAGAGCCGACTTCATCGTCGATGCCCAGGATTCGGGCTGGATTGATGGTCATGGCTTCCAGGGCTTTTTTCTCTGACAGTCCATGGGCCACCGAGATGGCGGCAGGTATTGGCAGGTTCCGCACATTGTGGTTTCCAGGACCCCACCCTCCCGGATCAAAGGCAAACAGGATGCCCTTTTCTGCCAAGACCGCGGCTGTGTGGTAGTTATGGTCATGGGGCTGCCAGCGTCTGGGAATACTCGTGGTTCCTGCCCAAATAACTGGGATGTTTTCTTTGACTATTCGGTCGGCATATTTGAGTATTCCTGAGCTTGCGCGGATGATCCCTTTGAGTTTGTAATCCTTGATGATTTCCAGGGTGTTGCGGATGGTCACCTCGTCATTTGTTATAAAAATGACAGGAATTTTGCCCTCGACTACCGGCACAAAAGCTTCCATCTCCAGGTCCCGCTTGGCAAAGCTCTCTTTATCCTTTTCATCGCTTTTATCTTTTTTGGATTTTTCCGCATTCTCCTTCTGCTTTTTGGCATATTCTTGGGCTTGCTCAAATTTAGCACGCAAAAAGGAGACCACTCCAGGTTGTGTGGAAGGGTATTTGTTTTCTTCTTTGGCACCCATGTTGATGATCTGGGCCACATAGCGCTTGGCAACCATTTGCTCAGCCAGGCCTCCCTCAAGGTGCAGGATCACGGATTTGCCGTTGATCACACTCTGCGTTCCGCTGATTGTTTGTACAGTGGTGATTCCGCCCAGACGTGTGACTTCTATACAATCATCCTCTGGATTTATGGCATCATATGGATCCATATACGGAGTGGAAATCCCTACCTCGTCGATGTCGTTACCCGCACCAGGATATCCGGTTACTCCTACAGCCGTCATGACCGCTACCAATCCGGGATAGACATATTTTCCAGAGGCGTCGATGACTTGGGTTCCTGAAGGGGCCTGGATGTTTCTTCCCATCTTGCTGATCTTTCCGTTTTCTATCAGGAGGTCGCCGTTTTCTATAGGTGCTCCCTTTACGGGAATTATGGTGCCGTTTTTGATCAAAATCGTTCCGGCAGTTTCGGCCATTCCTGTTGCTGTAAACAGGACAAGGACCAAAAAGAGGGTGTGTGCGATTTTTCTCATTGGCTACCTCCCTTGACTGAATTTTTTTCCTGGGCATAATCGAAAAAGATTTCACCCTCGATGATAGTCATCAAACATTTGGTGGTTGTATCCAGCGGATGCTTGTTAAAGACAGCGATGTCTCCGTCTTTACCGACCTCCAGGCTTCCGATGCGGTCGCCCAGCTCAAGCGACTCTGCTGCGTTCAGAGTGATCATTTTCAGCGCTTCGTTTTCAGGGATACGGGTGTACTTCTGTACCTTTGCCGCCTCCCGGAAAAGGTAGCGGCCGACGACAGGACTGTCTGAGTTGATGACGATTTTGGCGCCGGCATCATACAATATTTGCAGTCCATAGGGACAGCCGTCATAAGCCTCTTCCTTGAAACCCCATGAGTCGATCCAACCTCCATAAAAGACTCCGGCATCAGCTATGATGTCTGCCACTTTGTAGCCGTCAATACAGTGGCTGATTTGCAGGAGATCGATGTCGAATTCCTTGCAGAAATTGATGATCCAAACGATTTCCTCTGCTCGGTAGGCGTGACAGTCGATGCTGAGCTTTTTTTCCAGAACCATCTTCAGGGTTTCCATTTTTAGGTCTTTTTTGGGAGGATTCAGGTCCTTTTTGCCGGTTGCCTTATCCTTTTCGTATTTGTCCCATTTAGCCTTGTATTCCTGTGCTTCGATGAACGCTTTGCGTGCCACATAAGCATTTCCCATCCGGGTAGAAGGAGAACGCTCCTTTCGCCCATAAAGCCGCTTGGGATTTTCGCCCAGTGCCATCTTGAGCTGCTGGCGAACTCCAGGGATGATCAATTCTTCCACTGGCCGGTCATATTTAAGCTTCATGGTTACGTTCACGCCGCCGATGACATTGGCACTTCCGTGCATGGTTTTTACGGTGGTTACCCCGCCGGCCAGGGTTTTCCTGATGGAGTCCGACCCAGGCTCCAGGGCTTCCCACATCCAGATCTGGGGAGTCACCGGGTCTGTGGCTTCGTTTATATCCGTCAGGGCGATGTGCGAATGGCTGTCGATGACACCGGGCATGACAAACTTCCCGATCACATCGATAATCTTGATACCTTTGGGGATTTTGATTTTTTTCCCTACAGCCGTTATCTTGCCCTCCTGAATGAGGACTGTCCCGTTTTCGATGGTGCCGTTAGTGATGGTCAGGATCGTGCCTCCTTTGAGTGCAAGGTCCTGAGTCCATACGCAGGTTACCACGAATAGCAGGGCGGTTAGCATGACGGTGAGTCTTCTTCCCATTTTAACCTCCTACCTGTACTGATCCCATACTGCTATAAAAAAACACTTTTTGCTGGAGCAGCCTCAGGATTTTTGAGATGATATTTAAATCTAAAAAGGGTAAACATAGGGATTTCATTATTGGGATTACTTTGATTTCTACTCAATTTTGTTCAATTTTCACTCTCTGAGCTACTGCATCAACAATAATACATATGACAAAAATATAAAGTCAATAAAAATCCGAGTGAAAGCGTTTTTTATGTAGTTTTTCATGGGCAGGCATTTGTATAATAAACCGTTGATCCCTCTTTATTGCCACATATTCCATTTTTTGCACACTCTTTGAATTTTGGGATTGGAGCATCGTTTTTAAATTATTTATACAATAATTCAAAGTAGAGTTCTGCCGTATCACAAAGTTCAAATTCTTGTTTTTGGAAGAACTTCTTTTCTGACATAAAGGGCTGTTTTTTCTTTCCTGTAACTACAATGATACCAATTTTATTTTATAATCCCATTCCATAAATTTTCCATGATATCTAATTCGTCAGTCTACAGCTTGCTGTATAACAAGTATATTGATAAAATATTACTCCAAATTAAGCATATTTTTAGAGCAATTCATAATAGACGGTTCTATAGGTGTATTTTTTAAAAATACTGCATGCAGTATAGTAATTGTTATGTGTAAATTACATTAAGACTTATATAGAGTTCTATTGTTATGGCTGAATCAACACAAGTTTCAAATATCGTCGGTGCGATAGCTGCTAATTTGATTAACGTTCTTGTGATATCAGTTCTTATTGCACGTCTGAGTAATAGGCCAAAAATCGAGTATTGGTTAGGAATAATTCTTATATTGAGTATTGTTCCACTAGCTTATCTGTTTATTACAGCTTTTGGCTTCAAACGGCATTTTTTGTATTTCATACAGATTGGCCTGATGATAACATATCTTGTTGTCGAGTTAATGTTAGATTATATTTTAAAGGTTGATTTTCGTCAGAATCAAAGGATTGTTATACCATATATTGTGTTGTTCTTTTCTGGTACTGGCGGGATGATTGGAGTGGCAAGCCATGCCGGTAAAATTTGGACTATTGTTACGATCATAAGCTTTCTCATTATGGCTATATTTACTTTTATCCAGCGTTATGTTACTGGGCAGTAAGTTCCGAAATTTACTAAAGCTCATTCTGTTGAACTGTGACGCGGATGTCTAACATTATTTTCCAGTGGATCAGAGCGTACTTTCAATATTTATATTAACCTGATCGAAATTCTAGGGACACTATACTGAATTGGGAAGAAGTTCTGAATACTTCCCAGGAATTATTAATTTGGAATAAAATATATTGTCCCCAGAACTTTATACGCTAGCCCGGCGTACACTCCCATCTCTATTAAGACCGATGCCGAGAAGAAATCGAGATGCTACCCCTTCTCTCTTGAGTTCTTCAGGATAATCCAAGGTCATTTTGCCAAAAGGTTTAAATGCGGATGAATATTTAAAAACGTTAATAAACATCCTCTCTGTATCATATCTAACCTTCCCTCATTTTTAAATCTTGAGGTTCTTGTGTCAATTTACCTCATTCGGTTCTTTGGCGGGGATGTCTAATCCGCCAAATATCCCGTCCTATGTAATACTCGGTATTTCTTTCCCTTTATTTTTACTTTGATATTCCTGAACTTGCCGTCTGATTTGTAATCATGAGGAGTGTAATAAAGAAGATAATAATTCTCTGATGCATCTGAGGCCTTTTTAAAGGCAGTAAATGGATTGCTCGATGTATATGAAATCCCTCCGGTTGTTTTAGCTATTTCATTGAAAGCATTGAAAACTTGAAAAGATGCATCAGCTGTATCCATCCTGTTATCATCCATATATTCAACATCTGCATGTTCTTCTAACTTGTTGGTTAGAAACAGAAAATGAATTGCTATTTTGGAATCAGAAAAAATTTGTTTAATCAGGTCAACATCAAAAGTGCTATCTTTACTGTATTTTTCAATCATTCTTAACTTTCTTGGGAATGGAATTTCCTCCCTCTGATAAAATAAGAACACATGCTTTTGCCCCTCTATATTCTTTAAATATTCAACAAAGGTTTTAAGTTTTTGTTCATCAAAATATTTATAGTTCTTGATCTTATTGTATAAATCAACTTTGTATCTACGTGTAAACAAAGAAGAGTCTGTCATCATGCCGCCTGTTTTTTCCAATGATTTTAGGTCCCTGATGAGACCTTTATATTCCAAATTCCCTTTCAAAATATCTGTTTTCAATATGCTTTTAAATTGGTCACATATTTGACTCTTAGGCATTTGGACCATCATTGCTTTCTTAAGTCTATATGTTTTGATTGGAGTCGTAATTATTAACGTATCTCCTGGCTGATAAACTTTATTAAAGAAGAATTCTATTGAATCATTAATTAAGGGCAACCAGTTGATTACTTCAAAAGCTAAGATAAAATGTCGTGCAATATTTGGCTTAATCAGCACCTGTGTTTCCCTTGGCTTCTCTTCTCTTTCTATCATTGTTTTCTTTACAAGGTAAATGGCATCAATCTTCTGCAATACTCCATCTTCATACACTTCAAAATCATTGATAGTCAGATTGTCAATGAAAGTATTCCCTTTAAAGACTCTGACCGGGACTTCAATATTAATAACAACTGCTTCATGTTGTATTTCTTGAGAAATGGATGTAATACAAATAGCAAGAATCCCCGTTACCAAAAATAACTTTTTCATTATTCCTACATAATATATTTATACTCCAGCCTCTGCTTAATATAAAGCAATTTATATGCCAAATATCCTCTGAGGAATTACATATATACTTTGTAATTAAATGTCTTTCGCAAAGGACAATTGTATTAATTCGAGAACCAAAATCATGTTTTTCTATACAGACCTCCCCTCGTGTGTCAGCTAAGTGTCAAAAATTCTAGGGACACTATACTGAATTGGGAAGAAGTTCTGAATACTTCCCAGGAATTATTAATTGGGAATTAAATATAGTGTCCCCAGAACTTTGTATAGTGTCCCCAGAACTTAGGTTTCGGAAGTGAGCAGGACGGTTTACGCCCTGTTCTTATTTTGAGTCATAATGTTTTTAACGAACGCTCAGGGACAGTTATCACGGTTGCTCTAACGAGCCAACCTCAACGTGCAGGATTCCCGCTAACCTTAGAACTTACATATTCCAGATTTCCTAAAAAATCCTGGGTGAAAATTAGTCAGATAAGGACTCTTTCTGTGAAACGTATAGGAAAAAGAGTGGCCAAAGCATCAGAGGAGGAGCTATTGTTAGTTATCGATGGCCTAAATGAAATTATTGGAGGCTAATCCCTTAAAATAATCTTTGACTTTCCATGAACTCTTGTATACAATGTATTACAATGATATCAGGAGGTATTTTATGAGGACAGCAATTTCAGTTAGACTCCCCAAAGAGCTTGCCAATCACCTAGACAATATTGCCAAAGAAACAGAACGGCCCCGCTCTTACATCATTCAAAAAGCGTTGGAGTCTTACATTGATGACTATGCAGATCTCCAAGTGGCTCTTGACCGGCTCCATGACAGGATAGATCCTATTGTTTCAGGCAAAGAGTTGAGAAAATCCCTTGGCTTATAATATCATTTACAAGAGGTCAGTACATCGCGATCTGAAAAAGCTTTCCAAGGCAGAGGCCTGTCGTATTTTAGATCAAATTGAGCAAGAACTTTCAAAGAAAGCAGATATTTATCCGGTTCTTAAAGGGCAATTTGCTGGTCTTCGAAAATATCGATTCTGTAATTATAGGGTTATCTATGCAATTTTAGGAGATGATGTTCTTATTCTTAGAATTGGTCACAGACGAGATGTCTATAAGAAAAAAATCTAACAAATTACTCCAGCGGACGCCGCTTGAACGGTACCGCTTATTTTAATAACTACCAGAGACGAAATAGTATATTGATACCTTTAGAAGGAAAGGTTGAGTGGAATCTTCCTCAAGGTAGTTTTGCATATTGGAAAGGAAGCATTGTCGATATCAAATATAAGCAATAAAAAAATTGAATTGTAACCTGAAATTCTAGGGACACTATACTGAATTGGGAAGAAGTTCTGAATACTTCCCAGGAATTATTAATTGGGAATTAAATATAGTGTCCCCAGAACTCTCAATGGTTAGCGATTTTCCTTAATAGCTTGTGCAATATGATCAGCTTTATCTTCTATCAGTTTCCCATAAACAAGTATGTCGAGAATCCGAGATATTTTTTTGTCTTCTTTTGTGCCTCTGGATACATTAAGGCATACTTTTGAAAGAGACTGGGATGCTAAATCCATGTTATTAAGCAAGTCATTCACCATAATAGTTTTTTGGCCACCAGGAATATCTAATCGTTGGTTGACGGACATGCGAAGTGCAAGCAGTCTTCGCTCTCTAACATGCTTCTCTTTTCTCATTTCCTTATAAGTCCAATAATAATTTGGCGGTTATGTATAATTTTTATATCGCTCATTTAGAATAGATTCAAGCCAGCTAGCGACATTTTCACCAAGCAGAATAACGAGACGCAAAAAAGAGTGAACATATGGATTCTTCATGCTTTTGATAAATTCAAGAATCAAAGAAGCACAGATAGTTGCATCTAAGTTCAAAAACCAGTAAAGCCCAGGAGCATAATATTTGCTAAGAGCAGTTTTGGCTAAAAGTAACTGAACTTCTTCATTTTGATCGACATGTTCTCGTTCAGCGTATATCCGGTAATAAGCCTCCTCATCTAAGTGAAATTGATCACTATCGGGAGACATAAGCCTATTTGCCGAAATTAGATTATTAATATCCTCAAAGAGATTTTCTGACAATTCCTCATGCATTAGTACACCAGACGACTCAGACTTATCTCTTGTAATTACAATTTTAGATTTATGAGATTCGTCTGCATCCACGATATTGATATTTTTGCGAATTACAATTGATCGGCTGCCTTCCTCTGGCTTTTTAGTGGTTGCAACGATTATATCAGCATTCTTTATCCGGTTAACGTTTACTAAACTTATGCTGAAATCAGAAATTATCGATTCCTCAATGCCTGCACCATGCAATTTTTCCGAAACTTGCAGGATTTTGTCAATAAAGGAGCGTATCAACGAAGAGTGTTGTTCCGCAACAGAATGTTTGCTCAGATAATCAACAGGAGTATAAGGCGGTTTAAAACCAATTGGGAGCAAATACAGATTTGAATTATCAGTGATATCTATTTTGAAAAAATGATTTAAAAATTGCGTAAAGAAAATCAAGCTTTTTTTTACAAGCATAAATACAATAGGATCAATTATCCCTGTGCAGAAGTGGGCAATTTTGTTGCGGTACTCGTAGAGCAACTCAATGTTTTCTTTTACGGGAAGATAATCTTTTCCCATGTTGCTGAAAACGCAAGCAACACAATCTGGAAAAGGTTTTGTTGTGCCATCATTATTGAATAGTTTTACATTTTTTAAATTCTTATAGATATATGCCTTCAGTAACAACTCCCATGCATTGATGAGCAAAAGTACAACAATTTCATACCGATACGATATTTGTGGCTTATTATGAATTTCAATAGCCGCCATCATTGCTGATTTGCTACTTTTCACTAAGCTCAATGCAATTGGTGATCGTCTTTTCATAGATTGGTTAAAATTGCGTTTTAGATACCGTTAACTATTAATATATAGTATGCTGTATTTGACGCGAATTTCGCTTCATTGAAGTAATATATTAAGTAATCCCATCAAATATCCCTACAAAATTACAACCTAATCTTACAATTTTCCATATTGGATTACAAGCTGTATGTTTTAGGAAATTCTAGGGACATTATACTGAATTGGGAAGAAGTTTTGAATACTTCCTAGGGGTTCTTAATTTGGAGTTAAGTATAGTGTCTCCAGAACTAAAACTCTCAATTCAATCAAGTCTTTAGGTAATAAAGGACTTATGATTTTTTATTTGATCTTAAATATTTCTTGAATTATTGCAATAAGTGTTGATAGTATATGTTTAAGCGGCAATATTTTCTGCAGAACACTGACGGTAAAAAGATGATGGTCAGGACAAAACTGTTTATATTCAATAAGTTATTCCCTGTATTGATAAATCAAGATAACTCAATAGGAAGCGATAAATGCTGTATTTGTACAGGTAAAACGGTTGTATAATAGCTGTATAATATATGTTGGGCCTATAAAGAAATGAGTGCAATAGAATTAATCTCACGGGTTCGATCAGGTGTGGCTGAAATAGCCCTTGAGCGAGATCGCAAGGCTTTGGGGAACGGATCAGCATTTTTAGTTGAAGGAGGGCTCATCACAAATAATCATGTAATTCGTCCTCCTGGGCAAGTTGATGCTATCTGTATCCGATTCGAAGATTCAGATCAGCCGATCCGTCTATTACCGGAAGATTTTTACAATATTATAACGGCCGAATCCCCGGAATCCGAATTGGATTATGCTTATGTTAAACTTGAAGAACCAGAGTTCGAAGGAAGATATCGATTCAATCTTGGAGATGTCGCCGAAATCCAAGTAGGACAAAATATTTTGTTTTTGGGTTTCCCTTTCGGCATGCCGCAGTTGACAGCTCACATGGGATATACCTCGAGCATTCACGGGCAACAGAGCAGAAAAATTATTCAGATTGATGGTAGCGTTAATGGAGGGAATTCCGGCGGACCATTACTGTCTATAGAGTCAGGTAATGTAGTGGGAATAATAACGAGAGCTGTAACAGGAATAATTGAACAGGAATTCAACAACTTGATTTCTGCATTACAAAACAACCAAAGAGTTCTTTCCAAATCTAAATCAATTATGAGCGTTGGAGGAGTTGACCCTATACAAGGAATCAAAGCTTCTCAGGCAGCAATGGAACAGATAGCACGTAATTTAAAGCGATCAGCGAATGTAGGTATTGGATATGCTTTTTCTATCAGCCCAATTCGCAGGCATTTACATAATTTGGCCTAACAAGCGGCTGCACATCGGACGCACTCTGTTGCGCGCCGGCGAGTCATAGCGTTAGGTTTTTTTGCTGCATGCAGCAAAAAAAATCTAACGGTCGGAGATAAGCTGCAAAAAAGCCAATTCAAACGTCAATTTATCCACATAACACCCCAGCGTTTTTGTCAGCTTGATGCAATGCTTGTGCTCTCTTTGCCTAATTTATATATTTCAACTTGAATGCTCACGTAGCATAGCCCATACCTTAAGATTATGCTTAGGAACTCTTCCCTCATTTACCACTTTAAATCCAGATTTTTCATAAAATTGTAAATTTAGCTCATTGTGTGTTTCAAGATAGCATGGTACTTGAGTATTATTTGCAATACTGAGAATCGGTTGCATTAGCTTGCCACCTGTACCTTTATCTTGACATGTTGGTTTTACTCCAATTGCCCATAAATACCAATGAGGATATGATGCATATTTTTCATGAATTTTATCAGTATAAGACATAATATCGTCAAATCGTTTATATGCGGTAATGCCAAATTTAAAAACGATAGCATGTAAACCTGTACGAAAAATTCTCATTAAAGTAAGTTTAGTTTGACCTGGAGGCAACCAACAAATACATCCATCCATTGATGTTGTTATATAAGCTTTCCCATAAAGCAAAGAATAATAGACTACTTTTCTCATTAACCATAATAGTTCTTTTTCACGCTTTGTGTCATTTCGAATAACATACATATACATCGGATCAGTCTGAAAAGCTTTCGCGAGTATGGAAGCAGCTTCTTCTTTATAGTACTTATCTAAATGTACAACAAAATCTACATTTGACATATTTGAGCCTTAATAAGATATTTGAATAATAATTAATATAAGCATAACGCCGAATCGATTAGCTGTCAAACTCAGACTAACTGCGTGTTTACCACTCAATATTCCAAAGCCAATGCGCTGTTTGCGGTTGGCTGCAAATGCAATGTTATACTACTATTATATTCAGATTGCATTATCTTTATTCAATATAAATTGAACCGATAAATTAAAAACAGTTTCTAAAGCTTCAACCTCTATATTTTCAACAATATCATTGGAAGTATGATAATAAATATCTTTCCTTATCAAATCAGTTGAGATACCAATCAATGATAATGTTTCTATACCTACTCTTGCAAATTGGCCAGCATCAGTACCCCCGCCACCAAATGGAATATTTTTGATTTTAATCGTGTGTCCCAATTTCTTAGAAAGTGATCTGGCCTCTTCCAATAGAGAACCTGACAATTTGATAGTCCCGTTTCTCTCTGATTTCAATAGAGCAAGGTCTTCTTTTTTATATATGCTATCAAAATTAAAAATGTATGTTTTTACCTGTTCGATTTCTTTTTTAAAGTGGTTTACAAATGCCCGGGATCCTTTTTGACCGATTTCTTCGCCATCAGTGCTTAATAGGATCAATCTTGTATTTTTTAACGTCCCATGCGTGTGTTGAATATATTTTGCAATTTTAGCACACATAATACTTGAAATTAGATTATCTCCAGCGCCGGGGGTTCCTTCTTTATTGTGATATTTTAATAATGGCAGAATGAATAGAAATCCAAGACAAATGATATAAGATGAAATTTTATGGAATTGAGGAGATTGTATTTCTGCAATTTTATGAGCCGAAGTGATCACTGAGGTGATGTTGGCATAACAGAAAAATAGCATTGGAGTGATTAAACGAAAAGAATAGAGACTTTGGTTTTTTTCCAAAAAATTACATATGTGTGTACTGTCATGATGCCCGCAAATGATAATCTGCTGCCTGACCCTATTTTGAGGCTCTAAAACACCAATAACATTATACCCCGGAGCTTTTTTGAAAAATCTATCAAAAAAAGTTCCGAGAAACACAAATTGATGGATAAAATAAAATAATCCGATAGAATATACAAATGATGCCAAATGAATGTAGATACCCTGGAAAAAATAAAAAATTGAAGCTAATAAAAATGTAATAACGATAATGTTCGTGATATTATAAAATGAGCCAGGATATTGATCGTATTGATGCAAATACGCATAGTCGCAAACTTTTTTAAACTCTTCTTTTAGGTAGCTCGCTGCCTTGATACAGGCATCAGATCCTGGTATTCGAGGACCCAATTGATCAATAATTGAACCTGTCAAGTTTATTATCTCGGCAACGTATTTTTTAATATTGGAATTTTTATCCATTTTCTTAAATCTATTTTACTTGTATAACATATATTGTACAGCCGTCTTGCCTGTGCAAATACGCCATTTATCGCTTCCTATTGCGTTATCCTGATTGAGCGAAACAGGGAAAAACGTATTGAATATAAACACTATTATTCTGACCATCATCTTTTTACCGCCAGTGTTCTACAGAAAATATTCCTGTCTAAGCCGATACTATCAAAGCTTATTGCAATAATTCAAGAAATATTTGAGAGGGATCTTCTAATTCAGTCTATGGGCAAGAATCAATACTCCTCAAGCTCCTCGATTCAAGACATATGTATATATCATTGTTGTTCTAACATCCTTATGTCCCAAGAGTTTCTGAATAGTTCTGATATCATATCCATTTTCGAAAAGATGCATGATATCTAATTCGTCAGATATACAGCTTGCTGTATAACAAGGATATTGATAAAATATTACTGAAAATTAAGCATATTTTTAGCGGAATTCATAATATGTAGACTGTTCTGCAGGTGTATTTTTCTCAAAATACAGCATGCAGTATACTAATTGTTAGATGGAGTAAGAAATGAAACTGACACTCAACGGATGGCAAAGGTTGTGGGTAGTGTTGTCGTTTCTACTGCTCATCGTCACTGTTGGCGTTGTTTGGGCTTTTTTGCCGTCAGTAGATACTGACATTCTTGTTGATCTCAAGTCACCGGACAGTCAATACCTAAGGACAATGCCAGAAGGCTTTCGTTTGGACAAACAACCAGAGCCGGGTCAGCCCTGTTACGCTTTGGCGATGCTCAAACACCAGACGACAGCAAGAATCATTTCGATCGAAGACTACCGAGCATTCATTCGGAGCCAGCAAATCCTGACGCTTTTGTCTGGCCTTGGACTTTGGCTCTTTGCTGTCGTGGTGCTGTATGCATCCGGCTGGTCAATCGGGTGGGTGCGTGCAGGTTTTCGATCGAAAGAGACTATCGAACAAACGGATCGACAGGTATTTTCAAAATCCGCGCCGAGCGCGTCTTCTGAAAAACCGTCATCCTAGTCCTTAGCTTGGAGGAAAAATATGTCGGAATCTGATATTGTCGTTAAGTCACCTGAAACAGATATAGTTCCATTAATAGAAAGAGCGATTTCTCTGGTAAGAGAAGACATGCGGGATAGCTCCTATATAAAGGAGGCACTCCGAGTCTTACCCGTACAGGGATATAGAAGTGCAATTGGTGCTTTTTGGAATGCAGTTGTGGATGACCTTCGAAACAAAATTCTTTTCCGTAGTATTGCCTTATTCAACAAGGAGATAAATGTAGGAAAGGAAATTAAGACATACGAGGATTTTCAACAATTTGTCAATGACGAGCAACTCATTGAAGGGGCGTATAAGATTGGCGTAATTGGATGGGAAGCATGTAAAATTCTCAGGCATTCTAAGGAAGCAAGAAATATATTTTATGGACACCCAGCTAGTGTTGCGTCTCGGAAATAACTTGACATAGTCTTTTAATTTTGTCGAGGATGGAATCGGCCATGGCGGTCCATTCGAAAGGCTTAGTATGGTAATTGTAATGCTGAACGAATTGATCGATCTTG
>Ga0265594_1000132_pt1 | contig 60067 bp, 56 predicted proteins | sample saktaG_11_FD_190147 | JGI IMG/M metagenome (GOLD analysis project Ga0265594, IMG submission 190147) | Saline water microbial communities from Sakinaw Lake, British Columbia, Canada - sak_2011_5_24_80m | ecosystem: Environmental > Aquatic > Non-marine Saline and Alkaline > Saline ...
CGCGAATACTGCCGCGGATAAGATTGTCCTTCAAAAGAATGACAAGTTCGGCAACCAGCTTGCCCCGGGTTTTATTTAATCGCTTGAACGATGGTTTGTATTTCCTCTTTTTCATATACGAAGAAGTATATCATACTTCGGACAATTTGGCAAGAAAAAAAATGCCGGAATAGGGCATTTTCTTTCTTGGTTTTTTTTTCTGGCTAACAATATTTTTTTTGAAGCTGAACTATTACTGTTTGGCTGGGATGCCTGGACTCGAACCAGGAACGGATGAACCAGAATCATCTGTGTTGCCAATTACACCACATCCCAGCGGGATCATGAAAATGTTTGAAGGGTATTATACTACAATTTGTTCTTTTGTAAAAAAACATTTCGCGGGTTTGTCCGCGGGGTAATCTGCTATGTTATTTTTGCTTCGATCTTTTTCCAGGTGTCTTTCAATGAGACTATTCGGTTAAAGACTATTTGTTCCGGAGAAGAATCTTTTGGATCTACGAAAAAATAGCCTAATCTTTCGAATTGGTAACGGGTTCCCCCCGCCGCGTTTTTTAAACTTGGTTCTACACGGCATTCTCTTATTGTTTCGAGTGAATTCGGGTTGATATTGGATTTATAGGTGGCGCCATCTTTTACTTCTTCAGGGTTTCGTTTTGTAAAGAGCGGAGCAAATAATCTTACGCTCGCTTTTTCCGAATGCTTGGCTGAAACCCAATGGATCGTTCCTTTAACTTTTCTTCCGTCAGGCGAATCTCCGCCTTTTGTCGCGGGATCGTATATACAACGAAGTTCCGTGATCTCACCGGTTTTCTTATCTTTTATCACTTCTTCGCAGGTAATAAAATACGCGTAGCGAAGACGCACTTCTTTGCCCGGGGCTAATCTGAAAAACTTTTTGTGCGGGGCTTCCTCGAAATCATCTCGTTCTATATAAAGTTCGCGCGCGAAAGGCACTTTTCTCTCGCCTTTTTCGGGATCTTCGGGGTTGTTAACGGCGGAAAGTTCTTCCGACTTGTCTTCGAGATAATTGGTGATCACCACTTTAAGCGGACGGAGCACCGCCATGCGTCTTTCGGCGGTTTTATTTAATTCTTCGCGTAAACTGTTTTCAAGCACATTGGTGTCTATTATGCTGTTTACTTTGGAGACTCCTATTGTTTTACAAAAGTTCCGGATAGATCCGGGGGTGAATCCGCGCCTCCGGAGACCCGACAAAGTCGGCATACGCGCGTCGTCCCAACCGCTCACATCTTTGTCTTTAACCAATTCTAAAAGTTTTCTTTTGCTTAGAACAGTATGCCCTAAATTGAGCCGGGCAAACTCTATTTGGCGGGGATGATGAAGTTCAAGCTCATCAAGTATCCAGTCGTATAAAGGACGATTATTCTCAAATTCGAGGGTACAAATAGAATGGGTTATGCCTTCAATGGAATCCGAAAGACAGTGCGCGAAATCATACATCGGATAAATGCACCATTTATCTTTTGTTCTATGATGTGTTTCTTTTCTAATACGGTAAAGCGCCGGGTCTCTCATCAGCAGATTCGGAGCGGCCATATCAATTTTCGCCCTTAGAACTCGGGAGCCGTCTTTAAACTCGCCTGATCTCATTCGCGCGAAAAGATCAATATTTTCTTTAATAGACCTGTTTCTGTTCGGGCTTTCTTTGCCGGGAGATGTAAGTGTGCCTCTATATTCCCGAATTTCGTCCGCGCTTAAGTCGCACACATACGCTTTTCCGTTTTCTATAAGTTTAAGGGCATATTCATAAAGCTTGTCAAAATAATCCGAAGCGAAAAAAAGTCTTTTCTGCCAGTCGAAACCGAGCCATTTAATGTCTTCTTTTATGGATTCCACATATTCCGCTTCTTCTTTTTCCGGATTCGTATCATCGAAACGCAGGTTGCATAAACCATTGCACTCCGCCGCAATACCGAAATTAAGACAGATGGATTTCGCGTGACCTATATGCAGATATCCGTTAGGTTCCGGAGGAAACCGCGTATGGACGCGCCCGGCATTTTTGCCTTCTTTCAGATCTTTATCTATAATTTCTTTAATGAAATTCGTTTTGTTTTCCATGGTTATTCAGGTTAGGTGTTGGATTTTTATGTAAATCAAATCCCCCTAACCCCCTTTTTCAAAGGGGGGATCTATTTGTGTTTTTTTGCCGCTTTTTTCAGTCTGTCTATTACTTTTATTTTCCCGAGAAGTTCCATTGTTTCGAATAGTCCCGCTCCTCGTGTTTTGCCGCTTATCGCCATACGCGCGGGATGAATTATTTCCGCGGCTTTAAAATTGTTTTTTTCGGCTAAGGCGCGGCATATTTCTTCAATGTTTTCAGGATTAAAATCGTCAAGTTCCGCCAATTTTTCGGCAAAAAGTTCAATGTTTTTCCTGTTCGATTCTTTAGAAAGATATTTTCGTTCTCCCTTTTCTTCAAGAGCGAAATCTTCAATAAAAAAATAGTCCGCGAGCTCTGTGAATTCTTTTATGGTTTTAATTCTGATCTTATAAAGATCTATTATTTTCATCAAGTAACCGTCGTCAATTCCGTTTGTATCAAATCCGTCTAAAGAAAGCCTCGCCCGCACTAACGGAAACAATTCTTTTGTCTCCTTTTTTGCCATATATTCTCCGTTCAGCCATCTCAGTTTCTGCGCGTCAAAGCGGGACTGGACATCTCTCATGCTCTTAAGTTCAAAAAGTTTTAACGCTTCTTCAAGGGTAACTATTTCTTTGTCTTCCCCCGGAGACCATCCGAGAAGAAGCAGATAGTTAACGAGCGCTTCCGGAAGAAACCCTTCTTTTCTGTATTCTTCAACGGATACCGCTCCGTGTCTTTTTGAAAGTTTAGCACCGTCAGCGCCCATCATAAGAGGCATATGCGCGAATTCGGGCACCGCGCGACCCAAGGCTTCATACAAAAGTATTTGTTTAGGCGTATTGGAAATATGGTCGTCGCCTCGAATAATGTGCGTTATATTCAAAAGCGCGTCATCTACCGCACAGCAAAAATTATACGCGGGAGAACCGTCAGATTTGATCATTACCTGATCTTTTATTTCGTCAGTATTGAAAACAATTTTGCCGTGGATAATATCGTTTATTTCTATTGTACGGCCCTTTTCAACTTTAAATATTATCGCTTCGCCTTCTTTATAGGCTTTGCCCTCGGCTAAAATTTTTTCCGCTTCCTTCCTATATATATCAAATCTCTGACTTTGATAGACAACATCCCCGTCCCAATCTATGCCCATCCACTTTAAGTCTTCCAATATTTCTTTAAGAAACTTTTTATCGGAACGCGTTTGATCGGTATCTTCAACGCGAAGTAAAAATTTACCTCCCGTATGCCTGGCATAAAGCCAATTAAAAAGCGCGGTTCTCGCGCTACCAAGATGTAAAAACCCCGTAGGACTCGGGGCAAAACGTACTGTCGCCATAAATTTTCCTTTTTCTTAATACCTATCCACACATCGCGCCGAAAAAACCACCACCAACCTACGAGGTTGGTGTTTTTCTCTTTTACCTCTTTATCCGTAGGGGCGAACCCATGTGTTCGCCCTTTGATTCATTAGAGCGGACACACGGGTCCGCCCCTACGATCCTTAGAAATGAGACGAGATTGCCTTAATATTTATCGGCACCAGGTCTTCTCGTCCGGCGGCCATTATTTCTATAGCTTTCACCAGCACTTTTTTATCGAATATTTTTGTTTTCGCGGCATATATTCCGACGGCTATCATATTCGCCACACGGATGTTTCCCAAACGAACAGCTTCTTCCGTCAGATCGGACGAGATAACCTCTATATCTTTTCGTTTTACCTTTGCTTTTACTAATGATGTATTCAATATCAATAGTCCATTTGGTTTTATCGTTTTTTCAAATTTTTCCAATGACGGTTCATTCATTATGATCGCCGCCGCCGGGTTTAACACTATCGGGTTTGCTATTGGTTCTTCACTAACGCGCACCATGGAATATGCCGTGCCTCCGCGAACCTCGGCGCCGTATGCAGGGAACCACGTAACATGAAAGTTTTTTTCCATCGCCGCGGTCGCTAAAACTTTGCCCAGCACCATTATTCCTTGCCCGCCAAACCCCGCGCATATGATCGATTCGTTAACCATATTAACTATTTCCCCTTTATTGAACACCTATAACGTAATATCCCGGTGGATTGTCATTAATCAAAATCCCCCGAGTTCAACCTCGTAGGATGGAAAGAGCCCAACCTGCGAGGATGAACTCCCACTTTGAAAAAATGAGAGCATCTTTGAATTTCACCGCTCATATCCCTCATCCCATATCTTTAACGATTCCCAACGGATATTCTTTTATAACTTCGTTCTCAATACGTTTCATCGATTCGATGGGACTAAGTCCCCAGTATGTCGGACACGGAGAAATGACTTCTACCATTGAAAATCCTTTTTTTTCGAGCTGTATGTTGAAAGATTTTTTGATAGCGTTTTTTGTTTTTGTCACTTCTTTGGGAGAATGAACGGAGGTTCTCTCGAGATATACCGCTCCCGGTAAAACCTTCATCATTTCCAGAATTTTTATCGGAAACCCTTCTTTTTTCGCTCGGCGCGTATATTGAGAAGTCGCGGTTGTCTGGCCCAAAAGAGTTGTCGGCGCCATTTGTCCGCCGGTCATGCCGTAAACCCCGTTATTGACAAATACAACCGAGATGTTTTCTCCTCGATTCGCGGCATGAATAATTTCCGCGGTTCCTATTGCCGCGAGGTCTCCGTCTCCTTGATACGTAAAAACCAAGTTATCGGGAAGAACTCTTTTTATACCGGTCGCGACCGCGGGTGTTCTTCCGTGCGCGGCTTCGGTCGTGTCAAAATTCCAATAATCATAAGCAAGCACCGCGCATCCCACAGGCGCCACCGCGACAACGCGTTCGGCGATATCCAGCTCATCTATAACTTCACAAATAATTCGGTGAATTAAACCATGCCCGCAACCCGGGCAATAATGAGTCACCGCGTCTTTCATCGATTTTGGTTTTTTAAACATATTTTTCATTCTTTATCTTTTTTTATATCAACCTTCAAACAACCTCGTAGGTTTCAACCTACGAGGTTGTTTGATTTTAAATCCGTAAGGGCACGGTATGCCGTGCCCTTACGAAATAACTACCATTTTCTTTATTTTTTCGATTATCGCTTTTTCTTCAGGGACCCCTCCGCCCATACGGCCTAAAAAATCAACCCGAGAATCATCCTGAACCGCGAGTCGCACGTCTTCAACCATTTGCCCCGCGCTCATTTCAACGGTAAGAAACTTTGTATTTTTTCCGGCAAGCTGTCTTATCTCTTTATGCGGAAACGGCCACAACGATATTGGTCTTAACGTACCGACTTTGATACCTTGTTTTCTAAGTTTATTCGCCGCGACTCGAGCAATTCGGCTAACTACTCCGTAAGAAACTATAACAACATCCGCGTCGGCGGTCAGATATTCCTCGTGTCTTGTTTCTCTTTTTTCAATATCACTATATGTTTTCTGTAATTCTTCGTTATGCCGTTCAAGGGAACCCGGTTTTAACCACAAGCTTTTTATGCTTTTCGCGGAGCGATTCTTTGCTCCGGTTAAAGCCCATGGTTTATCTATTATTTTTTTCGGTTTGATCTTATCGTCAAACTCCAAAGGCTCCATCATCTGCCCCAATATCCCGTCGGCAAGAATCATTACCGGGATTCTATATTTATCCGCCAAGTCAAATGCTTCAAAGGTAAAATCGAACATTTCCTGCACATTCGCCGGTGCCAAAACAATTATTCTATAGTCACCATGCCCGCCGCCTTTTGTCGCTTGAAAATAATCACTTTGTGACGGCTCGATGTTTCCGAGTCCGGGTCCGCCGCGCATAATGTTAACTATGACTGCCGGAAGCCGGCACCCTGCCAAATATGAAATACCTTCCTGTTTTAAGCTTATACCGGGACTGGAAGATGAGGTCATAGCGCGCGCTCGGGCGACTGACGCTCCGAAAACCATATTTATCGCCGAGACTTCGCTTTCCGATTGAATAAAAGTTCCGTTTTCCTCTTCCATTCTGCGCGACATATGTGCCGTCAGTTCATTTTGAGGAGTTATCGGATATCCCGCGTAAAAACGGCATGCCGCCCGTATCGCGCCTTCCCCGCACGCTTCATTTCCTGTAGATAAATATCTTTTTTTCATGTTAAGTATACCTTATTCGTAAGGGCGGACACGCGGGTCCGCCCCTACGAATGTCCAATAACCCTTTCCGTTTTTTCGGATTGTAAGGTGGCACATGCAAGGTGCCCCTACAGATTCACTTCTATCGCGCAATCGGGGCACATTATAGCGCATAACCCGCACCGGATACAATCCTCAGGCGTCTTTACGATAACACACTGAATCCCGCGTTTATTAACTTTTTCCCCTTTTTCTAAAATCTTCTTGGGACAAACCCGCACGCAAAGCAAACATCCCTTGCATCTTTTCGCGTCTATTGTTATTTTTGCCTTTTTGTTTTTCATAATAGATCCTTCGCTCCGCTCAGGATGACGAACGGTGGTCAGTCTGACGAACAGTGGTCAGTCTGACGAACAGTGGTCAGTCTGCCGAGCAGCGGTCAGTCTGCCGAGCAGCGGTCAGTCTGCCGAGCAGTGGTCAGTCTGCCGAGCAGTGGTCAGTCTGCCGAGTAACGGTCAGTCTGCCGAGTAGCGGTCAGGATGACAGACAGCGGTCAGGATAACGGGCGGCGTTTTTTCTCACCAAGTTATCTTAAGTTCCGCTTCTATTGTTGCCGCTATTTCATCCGGCGTGAGGTGATATTTTCTCAGAAGTTCGAAACGCGCGCCGTGCTCGATAAATTCGTCAGGAAGCGCTATGCATCTCACTTTTACGTTATTTATGTTTTCTCTTTCGAAAAATTCAAGAACCTCGCTTCCGAAACCGCCGGAACTAATATTCTCTTCTAAAATAAAAATTTGTTTTCCCTCGCTGGCCAGTTCTTTAAGCATTTCTTTGTCCAAAGGTTTAATGAACCTGGCGTTTACCACTTTCAGCTCGATATCCTTTTTCGATAATATTTCGGCCGCGAGAAGCGCCGTATTCGTCATGTTTCCCAGCGCGAAGATTATCGCGGCATCGCCTTCTCTCAGTTTTTCCGCGCGTCCGATCTCGAGGATTTCGCAGGAAGAATCAGAAACGATCCGCTCCGCTTCCATGCGCGGATATCTTATAACAACCGGTTTCTTCCATTCTACCGCTTTTTCCAGCATGTTTTCAAGTTCCGCGCCGTCTTTCGGCGCCATGACTATAAAACCGGGCAAAGTCCTTGTGTATGAAACATCAAAAACCCCGTGATGCGTCGGCCCGTCTCTTCCCACCAGTCCCGCTCTATCAAGACAAAAAATAACCGGTAGACCCTGCAGAGCGACATCATGAATAAGCTGATCATACGCGCGCTGAAGAAATGTTGAATAAACGGCTACTATCGGCGTCAACCCTCCCCTGGCAAGTCCCGCCGCGAAAGTTACCGCGTGGGCTTCGGTGATCCCCACATCGAAAAATCTTTCGGGAAACTCCTCGGAAAAAAGTTTAAGCCCCGCGCCATCGGGCATAGCCGCGGTAATAGCGACAATTTTTGAATTCTTTTTTCCGAGTTCGGTTATTTTGTTTGAGAAATAATCCGTAAACGATTTTTTATTATTTCGGGAGATGGTTCCCGTATCTATATTAAACCCTTCCACACCGTGAAATTTTGTCGGTTCCTTTTCCGAAAATTCGTATCCTTTGCCTTTTTTCGTGATCGCGTGTATAAGTATCGGAGCTTTCATTTTACGAACACGCTGAATGGTCGATATTAATTGTTCAAGATCATGTCCGTCCAAAGGGCCGAAATAGCGAAACCCCAATTCTTCAAATAATATGCCGGGGACTAAAAGATTTTTTATTCCTTCTTGAACTTTTTTAACCGTCCGATAAGCTGCCGGTCCCAGTTTCGGTATTCCTTTGAGTATCCTTTCCCCTTCTTCACGCACTCTGTTATACAAAGGGTTGGTCATAACGTTCGTCAAGTATCGGGAGAGAGCGCCCACAGGTTTGGATATGCAGTGCTCGTTATCATTCAAAATAACGATCAGATTCTTCTGCATATGTCCCGCGTGATTCAGGCCTTCGAACGCGAGTCCCGTTGAAAGAGCCGCGTCTCCGATGATCGCGACTACTTTGTCTTTCGTTCCGTTCAGCTCCGCGGCGGTCAATAAACCTAACGCGGAAGAAATTGACGTGGAACTGTGTCCGCAAGTAAACGGGTCGTGCTCATTTTCCAAAGCGTTCGGAAATCCGCTTATGCCTCCCATTTCACGTAATGTGTCGAATTTTTCGTATCTTCCGGTGAGCAATTTATGCGCGTAGCTTTGGTGCCCCACATCCCAGACAACCTTATCTTTCGGGCTTTCCATGCAATAGTGCACCGCGATCGCGAGTTCTACCACGCCTAAGCTCGCCGCAATATGTCCGCCTTTTCGAGATGTAACATCGATTATTTTTTCCCGTATTTCACCGGCAAGCTGTTTAAGCTCCGCAATATCCATTTGTTTCAGATCTTCGGGGGATTTTATTTTTCGCAATAATTTTTCCATTTTGCTCTTTTGAGATCTTGTTCAACCTCGCGGGTTACCTCGCGAGGTTGAACAAGAAAATGTTTTTTTTATATGTTATTTTTCAGGAAACGCCTCTTTGCGAAAACTTCCGTCATCGTTTTTTATAAGTTCCTCGATTTTGCTTTTCGCTTTACCAAGTTTCTCCCTGCATTCGCGTACAAGCCCGATCCCTTCTTCATATTGTTTCAGCGACATATCGAGAGACGAATCCCCCTTTTCGAGTTTTGCCACGATCTCTTCAAGTTTTTCCAACGCCTTTTCAAAATCTATGTTCTTCATCTCTCATCCTCCCGCGAGATTTTTTTATCGTTCAATTCGTTCCACTTTACTTTCAACAATCCCGTCGACAAATTTTGTACGCACCAAATCGCCTCTTTGAAAATCTTTCGCGCTTTTTGCCGCCTTGCCGCCGGCAAAGGTTATGCTGTATCCTCTGTCAAGAACAGATAAAGGGCTTAACGCGTTCAGTTTACCCGAAATCGCCCAGAGTTTTCCCTCTTTCATTTCCAAAAGATGCGTTAGGCAAGTCTCGGCTCTTTTATTCAGATCATCGATTTCCTGCTCCATACGCAATAACACGTTTATGGGAGAGCGAAGAACATAATTTGTTTCAAGCGCGTGAACGGATTTTTCAAGTGATCTGATCTTATTTTTTACCGATAGAAACAACCTCTCTCCGCTTTGTTTTAAGCGAAGCAGAAGATCCCGCGCGGCCGGAAAAACTTCTTCCGCCGCCGCCGATGGAGTCGGCGCTCGAAAATCCGCCACGAAATCGGAAATTGTATAATCAATTTCATGCCCTACGGCGCTCACGACCGGAACGAACGAATCGCTGATCGCTCGAGCGACGATTTCTTCGTTAAAAGGCCATAAGTCTTCAAGACTGCCCCCGCCGCGGGTTACAATAATAACATCGACCGGCTCGTATTCACCGCGCAAGACTCTCTCCCATTCATTATACTCGTTAAAGCCGCCGATAGCACGCGCGATCTCATCTTTTGCTTCAGAGCCCTGAACGCGGACGGAACTGATTGAAATTTCAATATTCGGATTTCTACGACGGGCGACTTTTAATATGTCTCTTATCGCGGCGCCGGAGGGAGACGTAACTATACCCACATGCCGAGGCAAAAAAGGAAGCGGTTTTTTTCGAGCGTCATCAAACAATCCCTCTTTCCGCAATTTTTCTTTTAACTGTTCAAACGCGAGAGAGAGTGAACCCCGGCCCTTCGGCTCTATCTTTTGCGCGTACAACTGATATTGTCCGCGTTTATCATAGACACTAATCCTTCCCGAACATAAGACCGCCATGCCGTCTTCAGGATTAAACACGTTACGCGCGGCGTCCGCACGGAACATAACACAGTTGAGTAAACTGTTTTTGTCTTTGAGACTGAAATACATATGTCCCGCGGATGAAACCGTCAAATTCGTAATTTCGCCTTCAATCCATACGTCGCTGAACGTCTCTTCCAATATAACCCGTATATCTCTTGTTACATCGGTAACCGTATAAATTCGCGCGTCATTCATTTTGTTTTCCGTTTTCAAATTCAAAATAAAATGTTTATCCTGAATTAAATTCCTCCTGATCTCGCGAACAGAAATTATTATTTATAAAAACTATCAAATGAATCCTTACATTTTTTCCCGCACCCTTTTTATGCCGCGGGCTTTTCCTGTTTTTTCGTCTACGTCAACTATCACCCCGTGCATTTCGATACCATCTTCCGCCAGATCAAACGTTGTCGGAAGCTGGGTTAAATATCTTTCTATTATTTTTTCTTTCTTCCGTCCTATCACCGAATCATACGGCCCGGTCATACCGCAATCCGTAATATACGCGGTGCCTTCGGGCAGGATCTTTTCATCTGCCGTTTGAATATGCGTGTGTGTGCCGATCACGGCCGTGACTTTGCCGTCTAAATACCATCCCATAGCAACTTTTTCACTAGTCGCTTCCGCGTGCATGTCCACAATAATGATAGGCGTTATTTCGCGCAGAGTTTCCACCTCTTTTTTAACACTTCGAAAAGGACATTCAACCGCGTCCATAAAAACCCTTCCGATAATATTAATGATCCCGACTTTTACGCCGGGGTCAGTTTCAACTATGATCGACCCTTTACCCGGCGCGCCTTCGGGATAATTTAGAGGTCTCACTATTTTATCGTTGGTATCCAAAAATTCATATATTTCACGTTTTCTCCAAATATGATCGCCTGAAGTTAAAGCGTCCGCTCCCGCGGAAAAAAGTTCCTTAGCTATACGCGGGGTCAGTCCACTGCCGCCGGCGGCATTTTCGGCATTGACAATAGCGATATCAATTTTTTCTCTATCCTTAAAAAGCTCCAGTCTTCCTTTTATTATGTCTCTCCCGGCCCTGCCGACAACATCTCCCGCAAACAAAACGCGCATAAAACCCCTCTCAATTTGTAATCGGTATAAGGTACCGCCATCGTAAACGGTTACCTAAATTGTGACAATATACACCCTGCACCTATTTCGCGTATTCGATCGACCGCGTTTCCCGAATCACCACAACCTTGATCTGCCCGGGATACTGCAGACTTTGTTCGATTTTCTTTTTTATTTCTTGCGCGACTACGGACGCGTTCGCGTCATCAATTTTATCAGGCTGAACGATCACGCGAATTTCACGACCGGCCTGAATCGCGTATGTTTTTTCAACACCCGGAAATTCATTCGCGATCGCCTCCAAATTCTCCAGTCTCTTCACATATGATTCAAGTGTTTCTCTGCGCGCTCCGGGACGACTCGCGCTGATAGTATCCGCCGCTTGCGCGAGAACCGCCAAAAGCGTTTTCGGATCGATATCCCCGTGATGGGCCGCGATCGCGTGAACCACAGTATTGGGTTCACCATATTTCCTCGCCAGATCCGCTCCCAACGCCGCGTGAGACCCTTCCATTTCATGAGTAACAGCTTTACCGATATCGTGAAGCGCCCCGATCCGTTTGGCAAGCATCGTATCCAGACGGAGCTCCCCCGCCATGACAGACATGAGATACGCCGTCTCTTTGGAATGCTGAAGAACATTCTGCCCGTAACTCGTACGAAACTTTAATCTGCCCAAAAGTTTTACAAGTTCCGAATGAACTCCGTGTATTCCCATATCCAAAAGCGCGTTTTCGCCTTCTTCCTTTATTTTAGCTTCCATTTCTTTTTTTACTTTTTCAACAACTTCTTCTATCCGAGCGGGATGTATCCTTCCGTCTTCTATCAAACGTTCAAGCGAGATCCGGGCTATTTCCCGTCGAAACTTATCAAACCCTGAAATTATAACGGCTTCCGGAGTGTCATCGATAATGATGTCTATCCCCGTTGCCATTTCAAGCGCGCGGATATTTCTTCCTTCGCGCCCGATTATTCTTCCTTTCATCTCTTCAGAAGGAAGAGAGACAACGCTTACTGTCGTTTCCACAGTATGATCCATCGCGCATTTTTCTATGGCAAGGCCGATAATTTTTCTCGCTTCTCTGTCGGCTTTATCTTTCGTTTCTTCCTGAACTCTTCTTATTGTGTACGCCGCTTCCTGTCTGGCTTCGCCTTCCATTTTTTTGACTAAAAGCCCTTTGGCCTGTTCTTTACTCATTCCCGATATTTCCTGAAGGCGGGTTTTTTCTTCCCGCAGAAGATTGTCCAATTCTTCCTTGTGCAGGGTTATTTCAGAATGTTCGTGCTGAAGTTTTGCTTCATTATTTTTCACATCCCGTTCCCGTTGTTCTACAAACTCCATTTTTTTATCAATGTTCTCTTCTTTCTGCACAAGCCGCTTTTCCATCGCTGAAATTTCTTTTCTGCGTTCTTTTGCTTCCGCTTCAAATTCAGCCCGCATCTTGAGAGACAGATCTTTCGCCTCAAGTATGGATTCTCGTTTTCTGCGTTCAGCTTCGACTTTTGAATCGTTTATAATGTTTTTTGCTTTTTCTTCCGCTCGTTTTACTTTCATTTTGGCGGTATATTTTCTTAAAATATATCCGAGAAGAAAGAAAAACACACCTCCTAAAAAAGCAAATCCCAAATAGGTCGTCATGCTATACATTTTCATATTATTCCTCCCTTTGTATAAGAACGACACGTGAGGAACACAAAATTCGGCTTTTTATCTTGAGTTTAAGGTTGTTAATCCGTTATAACGCTTAATACGGGACGGTCATGAGGACTTGCGGGAAGAGAATCAACGATCTGAAACTTAAAAGCTAATCCAATAGTTTTCGCGGAAGATAAATCGCGCTCGGAAAGAAACCTGTCATAGAAACCTTTTCCTCTTCCTAAACGCATATTATTATTGTCATATGCGATTGCCGGTACCATGATTAAATCTATCTTCTTTAAAGCTACTGTCTTTTTGCTTGACGGCTCCGGCTGATATATGCCGAAAGGACCCTTTTTCAAACATTCTAACGTTTTAAGTTCAGAAGCTGTTATCTTTTGACTCGGCGGTTCAATATACGGAACCGCAATTCTTTTTCCCTGTTTCAATGCCTCTTTTATAAAATAATAGGTGTCCACTTCTTCCGGCAAAGAAACATATACCATAACCGTACCCGCAGTCTTAAACTCTTTGGTTAAAAGAAGTTTCTCCTGTATTTGACGGCTTCTTTTGCCCCTTAAAGCTGAATTCTGGCTCCGCAGGCGCCTGATCATCTTTTTTCTGATTTTTTCTTTTTGTTCCCGGATGATCTTAATATCCAAACCCATAATATTATACCCCAACATTCAAAATATAACTACCCTTTATCGCAAAATATCCAGCCTCCACCAACCTCGCGGATTAAAACCGCGAGATTGGAGAGAACCGGCTAACCAGCTAACTAACCAACCATCAACCACCTAACCGGAAAACCGGCAAACTAAACCGTCTCTACTTTTTCTATTTCCGGCACTTCTTTCTTTAAAGTCTGTTCTACCACGGATTTTAAGGTTACCTGGCTCATCGGACACCCGCTGCAGGCCCCTTTTAGTTTTACCTGCACAACCTTGCCCTTAAGAGCGACAAACTCTATATCTCCCCCGTCTTGTTGAAGAATAGATCGAATTTTTTCGATCGCTTGTTTTATTTTATCTTCCATTGTTCCTCCTTTAACACCTTTCTCAAAATTTCTAAAAAACACCGTTTTTCTGTTATTCCCGCGTCCGGTTTTGTCATTCCGGGGAAGATTCTCCCATTAAAAAGCATACTACTATACCTTCAGCATAAAGTCAAATCTACCACCTTCCTCACCAAAAAAAACATTCACGCGACAAAAAAAAACACCAACCTCGCAAGTTATTTGCAGCATAGTTATGTCAACTACACCACCAACCTCGTAGGTTAGTAGTAACCTACGAGGTTGGTGGTCACGAGGTTGGTGGCCACGCAAGTTCGTCCGTCTCTACGAAACTTTTTTTACGGTGATCTCGGAAGAAAATCCGTCTCGTTTCTTTATTTGCCCCGAGATCAAGATATAACTCAGAATCGTTGCCGCCATTCCCGCGATAAAACTTATGATAGGAGAAAGCGTCAACAAATTTGCGGCAAAAACACCTCCGACAAAAATTGTAAGAGGCAAAGCGTATAAAAGCAGATATACCCGCAGTATACGCGCGGGACTTATCTCTATTTCAACCTTATCCCCCACAGAAAAATTCTCATCATAATGATTGCCGAGAGTGATCTGTTTCCCCTCGGAGTTTTGACAACTACAGCATTTAGTGCATGCCTCATGCGCGTCCGTTTCGATAACAATAGCGCTCTCCGTAATTTGAACTATTTTTCCGGTTTCTTTCATCTTTTTAACCTTTTTTCTTCCAAACCACCAACCTCGTAGGTTACTACCAACCTACGAGGTTGGTGGTTTGGAAGGTTGTTTTTTTTGCTGCCGGGGGTAACGATCTCTTAGATACGCATTTTATCTATCTCACTTCGCTTCATAGCGCCGATCTGTATCACTTTTTTGTTATTTTCTTCCATCCAATATTCAATAAGCGCGTCTTTTTGCCCTCTGCTTTTTGAATGACCAATAAGGAGCGTACCCGCTTTTTGTATGTTTTCGCCGCTAAGTTCGCCTCTCAGCAAAACATACGGCCCTGCCGCGTCTTTCAACCGCAATACCGCGTCTCCTTTTTGTTTTAAAAGAATTATACTGTTATTATCTTTTTCGTCCCTGCCGACTACAACTTTGGTTTTATTATCCAATCGAAAATGTCTGCCGCACTTTAAGAGTTCAACATCATTAAGGTCCAGGTTGTCCGCGGCGATCAAGTCTTTCAATTTTCGGGAAAAGAGCGCATCTGTAAGAAGACATCCTCCGGAAGGCGCGAAAAATTTTGTAAGCCGGTATTTTTTTGCCAGAGCAAGTTGTCTTTCTCTTCCTCTGCCTGAAAAATCAAGCAGTTTATTTCTGTCCACAACGCCTTCTTTTTCGGGGATTGTCTCCTCTAAAAGTTTCGCTGAAAGTGGTCTTAGCAGGTATCCGTCCAATAAAGATTTTTTTTGGATTATATTTAAAGCCCCTTTCCTCTGAGACATGGGGCGCTCTCCCAAAACTTCACCTGTAAGAACAAACCCCGCATTTTCGGTTTTCATCATTTTTTTCGCGAGGGTCAGCATCAATATTTTACAATCGATACAGGGATTAAGATTCGCGCCGTATCCGTAACGCGGGTCTTTCAAAATTTCCAGAAATTTTTCGGACATATCAATGAACTTAATGGGAATATCAGCTTCATTCGCGCTTTCGGTCACTCTTTTTGTAAATTCAGGAATATCCCGAGCGGCAAATTGCATAATAAACACGACACCTTGCACTCGTATCCCCTGTTCCATAACAACCCTTGCCGCTAACAAGCTGTCTAACCCTCCCGATATCAACGCAATCGCTTTTTTATTCATAATTTTCATTTTGCCCTATTGAGGTAAAGGCGGACACATGGGTCCGCCCCTACGAAATTGGGGAATGCAATAAAAAACACCAACCTCGTAGGTTACTACCAACCTACGAGGTTGGTGGTGTAGTTGACATAACTAGGCCGCAAACAACCTACGAGGTTGGTGTTTGGGGTATTAAAAAAAATAGGGCCGAAAAACTCTCCGGCCCTACCCCATCAAGCCGTGAATGAAAGGAAAATTTCAGGCCTGGTTTCCCAGGTGGGTACCCTCTTGACAACCCCAAAGGAATTATCAAAGTTAGGTTCCCTATAAAAAAATGTTGGCCAAAATTTTCACATTCTCCGCACGAACTCAACAGCTATGGTAGTTATTATATCACCCTCAAGATGTTCCCGCAATCTAATTATTGTGAATAGAGCGGAGAGTTTTTTGAATGAAAAACGCGGCGTCTTATTGTACAATATTGTTGAGGCTAACTTTTAAAGGGAGGTTATTTTGGGTACAAAAGAAAACTCTGACATTATATGCTGCGGGAATATCGCTTTTGACTTTATTCTTGATAATACGAAAAAATCCGACGGACTGACATTTCGCGCTCGAGCCGGGGGTTCCGTCTTGAATACCGCTATACTCCTCCGCCGGATAGGGCTTTCTCCCAGGATCCTATCTAAAACCGGCACAGATTTTTTAAGCGGTTATCTGCTTGATCTTATCAAAAAAGAAAAACTTAAAACATCCTATATTTCGCGGGAGGAAAACCAAAAGACAGGGCTGGCTTTAGCTCAAATAGATAAGAAAGGCGATTCATCCTATGTTTTTTATAAACCTGAGGGGAAACTTATTGCCTTCAAGAAAAACCAGGTTCCTTCCGAGTTATTTAAAAGGGCTTCCGCTTTTCATACAGCTTCGGCGTATTCTTATTCCGATTTCTCCTTTGACAATATTTTGGAGTTTATGTCCCTGGCAAAAAAGGAAAACCTTTTTGTTTCTTATGACCCGAACTGGCGTGAATATAGAATAAAAAATAAGGAGAAAGCGCGCGGGCGTATTCGAAAGCTCCTGAGGTATGTCGATCTATTAAAACTAAGCGAAACAGATGCTTTAGGGATCACCGGCAAAAAAATTTTATCAAGCGCGCTTAAGAATCTTCCTAAAAACATCATTATCACTCTCGGAGAGAAAGGTTCTTTTTTCTGGAACGGCAAAACAAAGCTGTTCTCACCTTCGTTTAAAGTTAAGACAATAGACACAATAGGAGCGGGAGACGCTTTTACCGCAGGGTTACTGTACAGATATTCCCGTCTCGGGAAAGAATGTTTTTGGCGGGAAATGGAGCTGAATCTCCGGTTCGCTTCAGCAGTCTCAGCTTTGGTTTCGCAAGGCAAAGGAGGAACCGGCGCTCTTAAAAACTTGACCCAAGTCAACCGCCTCCTAAAAACAAATCCTTAAAAAACTGACCCCTCGGGGAGTTTTTTCCTCCAGTAAAGGGGTCATCCTGACACTGAACGAAGTGAAGTGGAAGGATCTCTATGGAGGCTTCAGCCCTTTGGTCTTCGCGCGAAAATAGGGACGTCTCCCATTTACGTTCCGGTAAGTATTTTTTCGCCTAATTAAATGGGAGACGTCCCTATTTTTTTACGTGGTATATTACTTCACCTTTTTTTATGATACCCAGTTTGTCTCTGGCTTTTTTTTCGAGATAATCAGGATCCTCCCGCATTCTTGCGAGTTCCGTTCTCATTTTTTCGTTGTGCTCTTCCAATAGTTTTATACGCTTGCTTTGTTCGGAATTTTCTTCCCGCAGTTTCTGGAGGCGCGAATAGCCGGGCAAGAAAATCACACACAAAACAATTACAATAAAAATCGCGCGGAAAATTATTTTTTTACTTTCCATATGTCACTGCCGTAAACCGCCGCGCCCGCTAAAAGTTCTTCTATGCGAAGCAGTTCATTATATTTACAGATCCTGTCTGTCCTGCAGGTTGACCCTGTTTTTATTTGTCCTGTTCCGCACGCGACCGCGAGATGCGCTATTGTTGTGTCTTCCGTTTCCCCCGACCGATGGGAAATAACGGCTGTATATCCCGCTTTTTTCGCCATATCGATCGCGGAAAAAGTTTCCGTTAATGTTCCTATCTGATTTACTTTGATAAGAATGGAATTGGCGACCCCTTTTTCGATTCCCTCTTTCAATCTTTCGGTATTGGTTACAAACAGATCATCTCCGACTAACTGGGTCGCGGCTCCTATTTTTTCCGTAAGAGCTTTCCATCCATCCCAGTCATCTTCGGCAAGACCGTCTTCGATCGAAACGATGGGATATTTATTTGTCCATTCCGCGTAAAAATCAACCATCTCGAGCGAGGATTTTTCAGGCACTTTTTCGGCTCCGAGGACATATTTTCCGTCTTTTCCGTAAAATTCACTTGATGCCGGATCAAGCGCGATCGCGATCTCTCTGCCGGGCGAGTATCCCGCGCGTTCAATGGCTTCGAGAATAATTTCAACAGCCTCTTCGTTTGAGCGAAGATTCGGCGCGAACCCGCCTTCATCCCCGACCGAGGTTGAAAGATTTCGTTTCGTTAAAATTGTTTTCAAGGTATGAAAAACTTCCGTACCCATTCTCAGTGCTTCTTTAAAAGAAACCGCTCCGACGGGCATGATCATAAATTCCTGAATATCCACATTATTGTCGGCGTGTTCGCCTCCATTAAGGATATTCATCATAGGGATAGGCAGAAGATTAGCCTTTTGCCCCCCAAGATATCTGAATAAAGGCTCTTTCCTTGAGACACTTACCGCTTTTGCCGCCGCCATTGACACGCCGAGAATCGCGTTTGCTCCTAAACGCCCTTTATTCGGAGTTCCGTCAAGGTCTATAAGTTTTTTATCTAAAGCCGCTTGTTCGGCGGCGTTTATCCCCGAGACCGCTGAAGCTATTTCTTGATTGACATTAGTTACGGCCTTTGTTACTCCCTTTCCCATATATCTGGCTTTGTCTCCGTCTCTGAGTTCCACCGCTTCGTGCTTTCCCGTGGAAGCCCCGCTCGGCACCGCCGCGCGTCCTAAAGACCCGTCTTCAAGGACCACATCCACTTCAACCGTAGGATTTCCTCTTGAATCTAAAATTTCACGCCCTATGATTTTTTCAATTTTTGTTGACATCTCTTCGTTCCTCCTTAATTTTCACTGTTCTCTCTTCTATTTTAAGACGTCCTTCTACAAAAAGACGAATAGCTTCCGGATATAATTTGTGCTCCGCGGCATGGATTTTTTCTTCTAAACTGCCGAGAGTATCTTCCGCTGAGATCGGCACGCTCCTCTGTAAGATCACCGGACCCGAATCAAGCTCATGTTCCACAAAATGAACCGTCACACCCGTTACTTTTACTCCGCTCTTGAACGCGTCCTTTATTCCATCTTTTCCTTTAAAAGAAGGCAGAAGCGCGGGATGTATATTCAGAACTCGATTTTCATACGCGTCAATAAACCCTCCGCTTAATATCCTCATAAAACCGGCAAGAACAACCAATTCGATCTTGTCCGCCTTCAGCGTTTCCATTAAAACTTCGTCGTATTCTTCTCGAGAATTAAATTGTTCTTTTTCTAAAATAAAAGTTTTAATCCCGCTTTTTTCCGCACGTTTTAACGCGAACGCGCGCGCGTTGTCGCTTACCACCAAAACAATCCTGCCGCCGGATAAAGCTCCGCTTTTTTCCGCGTCAATAAGCGCCTGTAAATTACTTCCATTTCCCGAAACCAATACCGCGATATTCATATGTTTCACGCTACACGTTGCAGGTTACAGGCCGCATGCCGCAAGTTTTCCGCCAAAGGCGGATTCCGCCTTTGGCGGAAAAACATGCGGCGTGAAACCTGCAACATGAAGCTTATATCTCCTTTATCACTTTTGTCGGACACTTGTCTTTGATCTTTTCTATTTTTTCGGGGTTATCTTGTTTCGCGTAATCCGCTTTTGATAGATTGTCCTTAACTTCAAAATATCCCGCCGCGTCAAGTTTTACGCAGATACCGCAAGCTATGCATCCGACCGAACAAACTTCTCTCGTTCTCATCATAGCGTCTCGAGACGTACACGCCACATAAAAAAGTTTTTCGAAGCGCTTTTCTTCGAGTGTTATGATCCCGCGAGGACACGCACTGACGCACTTCCCGCACCCCGTGCATTTATCGGGATCCACTACCGCGAGACCTTCTTCCATTCGAATAGCGCCGAAATGACAAACTCTCTCGCAATCTCCAAGGGCCATACATCCGTATTTGCAGGCCAATCCGCCCCCGAAAACAAGATTCGCTCCCGAACAAGTTTTTACACCGTTATAGTCGGCCGTCATCTTCTTGTTTTCCGTTCGCGCGGCGCAATGAATAAGCGCGATACGCGGATATCTCTCGGTCTTTTCTTCTCCCGTCAGTTCAAAAAGTTTTTTTCTCGTCTCTTCCTGAACAACGCGGCACTTCCCCGGATCCGCGCCTTCGGTAACAATATGCTCGGCGAAATCATGACAACTTAAAAAACCGCACGCGCCGCAATTCACTCCCGGCAAGAGACTGTTGATCTCCTCTATTTTCGGGTCTTCCGCCACCTTCAGTTTCTTATCCGCGAACGCAAGAATCCCCGCGAAAAAAATCGCCAGCCCCGCCATACATAAAACTGAAAGAATCATTAAGTTATTCATGTTTTTTCGAATGGTGAGGGAACTTCACCCTTTACGGGCGCGCGCACGCGTCCGCCCCTCTGAAGAACCAACAAACTCTGCCACACCACCAAAGCCCACTCCATTGTAAGGGCACGGCATGCCGTGCCCCTACGATTCATCCGCTAATTATTCCACCGAAACCCATAAACGCTAATGCCAGCATTCCGGCTATGATCAGCGTGATTCCCGCGCCTTTTAAGGGCTTCGGTATTTCGGCAAATTCGAGTTCTTCTCTTATTCCCGCCATTATCACCAGCGCCAAGGTAAAACCGACTCCCGCTCCCAATCCGAAAATAATGGCCTCCAAAAATTTGTAATTTCTTAAAACCATAAAAAGAGTAAGTCCCAATATCGCGCAATTCGTTGTTATGAGCGGCAGGAATATCCCCAGCGCCTTATAAAGCGGCGGAGACATTTTTCTGATAAACATTTCCACGAACTGCACTAAACTCGCTATTACGATTATGAAAGTAACATACTGCAGAAATATCAAATTATACGGCACAAGCACGTAATGATATATGAGCCAGGTAACCGCCGCGGACATCGTCATTACAAAAGTTGTCGCGAGGCCCAAACCCACGGCGCTTTCCGTTTTATTAGACACGCCAATAAACGGACATATGCCGAGAAAATATGTCAGCACGAAATTATTCGTGATACTGGCCGCGATAAATATGAGGATCAATTTTTCCATGGTTTAACCTTTAACAATTTTCCGCCGCGTTTTCATTTTATCATCTAAGATATTGAACACCCCGACAAGAAGCCCTAAAGTGATGAACGCGCCCGCGGGAAGCACCATGACTATCCAGTTTGTAAACCCTTTCCACATTATCTGAACCCCAAAAACAGTTCCGGCGCCCAGGATCTCCCGTACCGAACCGAGAACAACAAGCGCCGCCGTAAATCCGATCCCCATTCCCAAAGCGTCTAAAAGCGATCTTCTCACATTATTCTTGGAAGCGAAAGCTTCCGCGCGGCCCAATATTACACAATTTACAACTATAAGCGGAACATACGGACCCAGGGCTTTACTGATCTGGAAAAAATTCGCTTTCAGAAAATAATCCGCCGCTGTTACGAAAGTCGCGATGATAACGGTAAAAATAGGTATCCTCACCTGTTTAGGCACCCATTCGCGTACGGCCGATACCACAATACTCGACGAAATAACAACAAAGGTGGTCGCCAGCCCCATCGAAAGTCCGAAAAGCGCTTTGGTGGTTACCGCAAGAGTCGGACACATGCCCAACACCTGAACAAATATCGGATTTTCTTTCCACAACCCTTTTACAAAATCTTTTATCATAGTTTTCCCGCTTCTATCTTTTCCCTGATCCCGCTCATTCCATTATTCACTATGGCAACAACCGCGCGGGAGGAAATGGTCGCTCCGGTTATAGCTTCTATCTCGGAAGGCTTATTCGGCTTTTGATTTTTAACATATTCTATTTCCCGCCGGGCGGATAGATCTTCAAATTGTTTTCTGAACTTGTCCTCGGCGATTTCCGCGCCCAATCCCGGAGTTTCCGCGGAATCCAAAACTTCCATACCTTTAATTTCCGTGAGTTTCGGATCTACGCCGATTATCAGTTTAATTACCCCTTGATACCCGTTTCCTTCCGCGATAAAAGCGTACCCCGAGATTTGCTCTTTCGCGTCTTGTACGCTGAAAAATCCGGGTTCTTTTGTTTTATTTATCTTGACCGCTTCGGGGAAAATATTTTTTATCGCGCGTTCGGTTTCATTTTCGACATTAACGCGTATCTTAGGGGTTGAATACTCGTAAACTAAAACCAGAAGCGCGCCGGACAATATTCCGACAACCGCGAGAGACGCGATCATTTTAACGGTACTGTTTTTTAATAAGGATTTTGTCATTTTTCAGCTTTTCTCGCGCCGAATCTTTTAGGCCGCGCCATTTTATTTATTAGAGGAGTAACCGCGTTCATCAAAAGAATCGAATACATCACGCCTTCCGGAAGCCCTCCCCACCATCTGATTATCATAGTAATGACCCCGCATCCCGCGCCGAAAATCCATCGCCCTTTCGCTGTGACCGGACTCGTTACCGGATCCGTCGCCATAAATATCGCGCCGAGAAGAAGCCCCCCCGCCAAAACATGAAACATCGCCGGCGCGAATTTATCCGGAGCGCCCTCCTGCGTGATCATCGACAAAAGAATTACCGTTCCGATGTATGCCGCCGGAATCCTGTAATCAACTATTTTTTTGTATAAAAGATATACTCCCCCCAAAATTAAAGCTAATGCCGATGTCTCGCCTAAAGACCCTCCCACTTGACCAAAAAAAAGCGCCGCTGGCGGCGTTATTATGTGGTCAAATTTTTCCAGACCTAAAGGTGTTGCCGTTGTTACGGCATCAAGAGAGATCGGTTTTATCCACGTTGTAAGAGCTACCGGGAACGCCGCCATCAAAAAGGCTCGCGCGAGTAAAGCCGGATTGAAAATATTATGTCCCAAACCGCCGAATATTTCTTTCCCGAGACTTATCGCGAAAACACCTCCTAAGAACGCCATCCAAAGGGGAAGCGAAGGAGGAAGCACCATCGCGAGCAAAATTCCCGTTAAAAGAGCGCTATAATCATTTATCCTGATTTTTTCGCGTCTCGTTTTTTGGATCACATATTCCGTGAGGAGACAGCCGCCGATGGCCCCGGCTATAACACCAAGCGCCTGCATTCTAAAAAAATAAAGCCCGGATAGAAGCGCCGGGATCAGCGCTTTAATAACGGCTCTCATCATATATCGCGTGTCAACAGGCGAAAGAACGTGAGGAGACATATTTATTGTTAATTTTTTTTGATTCATTGGTTTTTCTTTTTTAAAACCGCGAGTTTTCCTTCCTTCATATACTGAACGAGCGGAATCCTCGCCGGGCAGATATATGCGCACGCTCCGCATTCCATACAATCGGTCACATATAATTCTTCGGCTTTATCCCAATATCCTTTTTTGACATTTTTCATTATTTCGGTCGGCACAAGATTGACGGGACACACATCCGCGCATTTAGCGCATCTTATACAAACATCTTCTTCACAGCTTCCCGCCGTTTTCTCCGACAGGAACAAAATACCGGATGTGTTTTTTAAGATCGGAAAATCCATCCCGATCTCGGCAATCCCCATCATGGGCCCGCCGACAATGATCTTTTTTGGGTCTCTCTTAAGAGAAACAACTCCGCTTTCAAGCATTTCCTTTACCGTTGTCCCTACCCTAACAAGATAATTGCCCGGCGCGGACAGACAATCTCCTGAAAATGTCACTATACGTTCGATAAGGGGTTTATCGCGATAAACGGCATCATAAACAGCAGATAGCGTACCAACGTTCTGAACCAAAACCCCTATATCAAGAGGAAGAGCCGCCGGAGGGACCTCTCTTCCGGTAATTGCTTTTATAAGCTGTTTTTCCCCTCCCTGAGGATATTTTGTTTTCAATAAAACCGTTTTGATCCTGGCGGAGATCCCGCCCGTTTCCCCTGTTATAATCTTTTGAAAAGCAAAGAACGCGGGTTTTTTATTATCTTCGATCGCTATGTATATTTTTTTCGGATGCAGGATCCTATCAACGATCTTAAGTCCTTCGAAAATTTCTTTTGTCTTCCTCAGCATCAAAGTATGATCGCACGTCAGGTACGGTTCGCATTCGGCTCCGTTAACTATCAAGGTTTTTATTTTTTTTCCGTCCGGTACGTTTAACTTCACATGCGTCGGAAATGCCGCTCCGCCCATCCCGACAATTCCGGCAGTTCTAATTTCACTTACAAGTTCCCGAGAAGATATCTCTTCTATATTCCGCGCGGTAAAAGCATATTCTTTGGAAGGTTTATTTTCGTCCCGCTCGACAAAAACCGAAAGAAGCGGACCTAACGCCGGATGAAATGCCGTTTTTACATCAAGAACTTTGCCTGAAACCGAAGAATGAACCGGGGCGGAAACAAAACTATCACTTTCCCCGACAATCTGACCTTCTTCGACATAATCCCCTTTGTTAACAATGGCCTTGTTCGGAGCGCCTATGTGTTGCGATAAGGGGATAACCGCTATTTTCGGAAGCGGCGCTGACCGAAACGGTTCTCTCAGACTTATCTCTTTGTGATATTCGGGGTGCACACCCCCTTTAAACGTCAATTTTTTCATGTTTTTGTTCTACCTCGCCCGGTTACCATACCTGTCCACTCATTATACATATTGCCAATTGTTTGTCAATCCGTCCCTGCCAATTATCGTAGGGGCGGCCCCATGTGCCCGAGCTTTTTTTCTTTTCTTTTTTCTTTCCCCCTCATTGAAAGGGCGCACACATGGGTGCGCCCCTACGATAATTGATTGTTTCACATTTTTATTTCTTTTTCTTGAAATAAAAAATCTTTCATTATATAATCATGGTGTTCCTTTAACAGAAAGATGCAAACGATACATGCCTAAAAAATCTTTTAAAACATTGATCTGCTGTGAAAAATGCGCGCATTACTGGACTTGCGAAACCAAGTGGCACAGAGGCGAACATAATCAGGAAAATGTCTGCTGTCCCAAATGTAATTTTTACGCGCTCTGCCGAACATCTCCCGCGAAATCCACAGAATAAAAAAAAATAACTTCGTAGGGGCGCCCACATGTGCCCGCCCTTTTTTTCTTAAATAATTATGTAATTTTCCCGATTGATCAATTGGATTCCAAGTTTTTGGACTGTTTTGAGGCTGTTTCTTAAAAAGACCTCTGCACAACCCCGCTTCTCCCATCCGTCATTCTGAACGAGGTGGAGCCGAGTGAAGAATCTCGCTTAAAAAGAGATTCTTCGCCCGCCTTCGGCGGACTCAGAATGACGAAAAAATAGCCGTCGAGAGGTCTTTTAAAGGTAGTATATCCGGTTTAGGAGTGTAACGCTTTCATAACAGTTTCAGGATCGGTCTCTGCCACTTTTAGCAATGCCAATGCCGGTCCTTCCGGATTTCTTCTGCCTTGTTCCCAATTCTGTAATGTGTCAATACTAACCCCTATCATATACGCAAATTTGGATTGAGACACGTGAAGTTTCTTGCGGATATTCTTTAAAATCGTTATTTTTCATAATACACCTTCCCTTACATATTCTATCAAATTTTTCATCTGGTTTTTTGTTAAATCTTCTTTTGCTATTGAAACTGAAGGGGTAAAGAGTTTTTTCGCCTGTAAAGGGGGCAGACAATAATTAGTATAACATGGAGCCCGCGAGTGGATTCGAACCACCGACCTAAGCATTACGAATGCTTTGCTCTGCCAGCTGAGCTACGCGGGCATCTCTTATCGTGATAGATTGTATAATCAATTAAAAACTTTTTCAAGTATATAATGGTCTTACAGGATATTCGCCCCCTTTAATACCGTAGGGGCGCACCCGTGTGTGCGCCCTTATATTTCGGATAAAGAAAAGGGCGGACACATGGGTCCGCCCCTACGAAGCGGTAGAAAGGGAAATTAAAGGTAGGAAACGGGAAAAGAAGGTAAGATCAATAGAATCAAAGAATAGACAATGGAGGATCAACTAAAAAAAAAGAGGGACATCTCCTTTTGGGAGACGTCCCTCTTTTTTTGTTTATGGTGCCAAGAGACGGAATTGAACCGCCGACACAGGGATTTTCAGTCCCCTGCTCTACCGGCTGAGCTATCTTGGCACTTTTTACAAGACTTATCCGGTGGAAATTTATTATACTTGTTTTTTATAAAACCGCAAGAAAAGATTTTTTTCCGGCTTATGGAGGGCTCTATTTACTTCTTCTGAGGAGGCTTTTTGACATCAAGGAGTCTTTTGGCGGGAAATTTACATTTTTAGATCTCACTTAGTTCGCCGGCGGGCTTTTCCTCGTTTTTTTTTTCGAATTCTTTATAAAATCGGCCGCCTAAATAATATAACTTCACTTGAGAGTCGTCATAATCCAGTCTTATTTCATTTTTGTCTTCTTCTCCCAGCCAAATGTATTTTTCGGTATAGTCATTTGGTTGGAGCGGCCGGCCATATTTTTCGATAAGCGCCGCTTTCACTTTTTCGCCCGCGAAATTATCACTCCACCTTACTCCTATCATTGCCAATTGCCCGTCAAAACCAGAGGTGAAATACAAATACACCTTGCATCCAGCGCCGAAAAGCGTGTCTTCATATTCTATGCCGGAAGATGATTCGCTTAATATCTTTTTGCCGGAAATCTGCAGGTGATCTTTAACTTCTAAAACTGTTTCTCCCCATTTATAACTTTCAAAATGAAACGCGTTCGCGTCGAAACACGCGAAGAATATTATTACGAACATTATTCCCGAAAAAATTTTTCTCAACACTTCCCCTCGATCACGCGCGCGCCTTACTTTTAATATCTGCTTACATCATACTGTATTTTACCTTGTCCTTTTACAGATTACAAGTTCTACCACAGCTATTTTCCTTTTTTAAATTTCGCCCGCTTTTTTAAGCGCTTTTTTAATAAAGATCGGACCTAAAAATTCGTTTATGATCGTCGCGCCTACAATTACGCTTATTATGATATCGGCGATATCCGTAAAAACCGGATTCTGGTGTATCATCAAGGCAAGCCCTATGACTATGCCGCCCTGCGGGATCAATCCGTATGCCGTATATTTGCGTACTTTTGCCGAAGAACCCGCGAACGCGCCGCCAACCATTGTTCCCATGATCTTACCGATCATTCGAAAAATAGAAAAAAACACGATCAAAATGAGAGAACTTTTCAAAACGGAAAAATTAAGGTGCAATCCGCTTAACGTGAAAAACAAAACAAACACCATCTCTTCAACGTATCGTTCCATCATTTGAAAAATTTTTTCCCGCATTTTATTAAAGTTCACCACGATAATGCCCATAGTCATCGTCGACAAAAGTTCGTCCACTCCGAGAACTGTCGAAAGCCCGAAACATAAAGCTAATAGGCTGAGTATAATGACGATCAATACGCCTTCGGTCTCTTTTTCTCTGTTCAGTTTCGAGATAATAAAATTAAACGCCAATCCAAAAAACGCGCCGAGCCCCGCAGAACCCGCTATAATGCATAGAGGCGAAAGAAAAGCCGCGTGAAAATTGAATGTCTGATGCTGTACAATTGCCGCGGATAGAACTATCGCGATGCTATAATTTATTATACCCAAAACATCATCAAAAGCGGCAACGCCTAACATCGTCGAGGAAACTTCTCCTTTCGCGTTATAGGCGTGTTTTACGGCCAGCCCCACGGATGGATCCGTAGGCGCCCCAAGACATCCTATCAGTAAACCGGCCGGAATAAAAACAGTCGCCCAGCTCGCGCCCGGTATGTGGGTAAATATCGGCAGAATCGCCAAGAACCCGATAACAATGGCAAAAAACGCAAATTCTCCTTCAAACAGCGTGATGGATAAAATGCTTTTCCCTAATTTTTTAACTCGCGAATATAAAAGAGTGCCTCCGATCGAAAACGTGATAAAGGCAAGCGCCATGTTTTCGATAAGATTTGTCCGATCCGCGATGTTGACCGGAACAAACTTACAAATATCGTGATTTAAAAATACACCCGCCAAGATATACCCTGTAACTTTGGGAAGCTTGATTTTCTGCGCTATTTCTCCAAAAATAAATCCGACGAAAAGCACAATACCGCCGATAAGCAGACCATTCATCCCTTACCCCTTTTTTTTTAAGAAAAAACCGGAAACGATTTCTATCGTGTTCTCAGCCGTGTTCTCAGCGCGTATTTTTTATATTTTTTTTCATAGTAAAAATATTCTTATTGTTTTTTCTTTGATATTCCACTTTATCCATTATGTTTTTCACTATATGGATGCCCCATCCCCCGATAGTTCTTTTCTCTAAAGACTGCTCGAAATCCGCTTTAGGCGCTTTGGTAGGATCAAAACCCTTTCCGTCATCTTCCGTTTTTAAGATCAAATTTCCGCCGTCAATAAAAATATCTATCTTTATCCACCGAACCTCGCTTTTTTCATACCCGTGCGAAATAATATTCACAACGATCTCTTCAAGCGCCAGGTTCGCGTCAAAGACCTCATTTTTGGATAATCGATTTTCCTCACCGAAAGTTTCGACCAAATCTTTTATTTTCCGTATCTCCGAAAGATCATTTTTCAATAATACTTCGTCTCTTTTTATCTTCATATTACATTTTCCCTTTCAGATATTTTATCGCCATTATTGTGATATCATCGGATTGAGAAACTTTTTTTGAAAATTTTGTTACTTTTCCCAAGATCTCTTCCGTTAAATTTCTACACGTCTTAGTTCTTATGCTCTCAATTTCTTTTTTCAGGGTCTCTTCGGAAAACATTTCTCTTTTCTCGTTAACCGCTTCGGTAACTCCGTCCGTATACGCGAAAAACATCTCTCCCGGCTCTAAAATAACCTTGCTGTCGCTATATTCCGCATCTTCATTGATCCCTACGGCGGAAAAACTTCCTTTTTTCAAAAACTCGGTTTTGTTTTTATTCTCGTTAATAATAAGAGGATAATTATGCCCGCCGTTTACATACAAAATTTCACCGTTTCGTATATTTAAAATACCGCAAATCACCGTAAGGAATATACCGGAATTATCGCTTTCTAAAAATTCTTTATTAAGCCGCCCTATCGTTTCCGCCGGAGATTTTGTCTGTTTCACCCCGGCTTTTATAAGGGTTTTAGCGACTGTCATAAAAAGCGCCGCGGGCACGCCCTTGCCGGAGATATCCGCCATAACGAAACAAAGACGGTCGTCATCGATAAAAAAGAAATCATAAAAGTCCCCGCCGACTTCTTTCGCCGGTTTAAGTACCGCGTATACATCAATCTCTTTCCGTTCGGGAAAAAGCGGGAAATTTTTTGACACAATACGCATTTGTATATCATGCGCGATCTTTAATTCACTTTCTATTCTTTCTTTCGCCGCGGCAAGAGAGGCTATCTTCCGGATGTGTGTTTTTAAAGCGCCTCTCATACTGACGAATGATTCAGTGAGTTGCCCCACCTCATCATTAGCTCCAACTTTGGGAATCTTAAAATCGAGATTCCCGAGCGCGATATCCTTTGTCGCTATGACTAAACTCCTAAGCGGTTTTGTAATTGCCTCCGAGATATAAAGAATAACTATGTATAAGAACAAAAAACCGGCTAATCCCAATCCGATCACAACGCTGTTTAACCTAAAAAGAACATCCATTAACTCTTTTTCAGGAAAGATTATTCCCAGAGACCATCCGCTTGTAAGAATGGGCATATGCAATATCCACACTTTTTCTTTTGTTCCTTCCGCGCGAAATTGTTCAAATCCCCGTTCGACCGGTATCTTACTTTTCTCTATGTGTTCATGCGAAAAGAACATCCGATTCTTTTCAGTACTGAAAAAACTTTTGTTCATTATGAATTCTTTGTTCGGATGAGTTACAATTGTTCCTTGTTTGGAGATTAAAAACCCATATCCGGTTTTTCCTATTTTTATTGATGAAACTATCTCTTGCAGCCACACGAGAGACACATCCACCGTCACTATCCCCATAAACTTTTTCGTTCCCTCAGCATTCTTATAAAACGGAACTGAATAAGTCGACATTACGATCTCTCCGCCGCCTTCATCGTAATATGGTTCGCTCCAAACCGGCTCACCCAGTTTTTTAGGAACGCTATACCAATCCCTGTTAAAATATTGATATGATTCGCTTCCCAACTGCGTAAACTTTATGTCCTCACCACTTTTATAAAAATACGGCGCGAAATATAACAATTCTTTGCTGAACGCGTAAGGCTCAAACGCGATAGTTGATCCGTATATTTCAGGATTGTTTTTAACAACTGTTCTCAATACCTCCAGAAGGCGTGTTTCGTCATAAGAAGAACTCTCCAGAGAATTGGCGATTTGTGCCGGAACTTTCTGAACGGAAGAGAGTACTGTTTGTATTTTATACTCCGCGGCCATCGCCGAAATATCCGCGTTTTCCTCTATTTTGTCCAAAATGATTTCTCGGAAAAAGAAGTAGTTGTATCCAAAGATAATAAAGAAAATGATTGTACAGCTGGCGAGAGTGAAAAACGTGAGTTTAAAGGCGATGCCTCTATTTTTCAACATAGTTTTTTCTATACTTAAGTAAAAGTTAAACGATTTCCCTCGGGGGCAAGAACCTCTGTTGCGTTAAAACAGTAGTATACATTAGAACATTCACGAAATCAATCCAAACCAACACCCAATTTGCCATCCCGGCCGTCCAATTTGCTCATTATTCCGTCATGCTTATTTTCTTTTCAACACATTGCATCAGTTCTTTTAAAACTACGGGTTTTGCTAAGTAAAGCCGTCCGCCGTTTCCATCCTTCTGTTCTTTTGCCTCATCAGGAGTAATGGTGCCCGTCAAAAATATAATGGGGATGTTTTCAGTCTCTTTATCACTTTTTAGTTGACCCGCGACAACAGACCCGTCAATATCGGGCATTACCACATCAAGCAAAATTAGATCCGGACAGAAATTTTTAGCCGTAAAAAATCCGAGCCGTCCTTCATTTTCCGTCTCAACCTCATATCTGCCGGTCTCTTCAAGAATATCCTTTAACAGTTCAGTAAAACCGTTTTCGTCATCAATGATCAGTATCCTCTTTTTGTCCATTACACACCTCCCGTAACGACAACTTTAATCTTCCTTTACTTTCTCCTAAATTATACACCAAGACTGTTAAGATTGCATTAGCATTATATTAAATTATGGTTAAGAAGGGCGGACGCATGAGACCGACCTTATGAAATTGGCAATGCGGAATGAATTGTAAGATGAGCGGTTAATGTTTTAGGAGGCGCGGGAACCGCGCCGCTATGGCTTATTTTCCCAGACTTCTTCTTCTAAAACTTCGATTTTTTTGGTGTTTCTTCGAATGTCTTTCTGCAGTTTTTCCAGATCCTGCGCTTTTGCGGAAATCTCTGTTTGTATCGCGGCGATCGCATCTTTTATTTCTTGTTGTTCTTTCTCAAGAACGCTGAGCTTGTCCTGAATTTCTTTAAACTTTCGTCCCACATATTCCTTGGTGCTTTCCAGGATCATGAAACCTTCTCTTTTGTGTATTTTGGTTCCGGCGGGAACTATGCTTTTTGTGTTCCCTATGTACACCACTTCCATCCCCGCCGGAACTTCATCCTTTGAGACCGTCCTTTCCTGCGCGCAAACACATATCGCGCAGTTTAAAATAAAAGCGGTCACAATATAAAAAAAACTTATCTTTTTCATGGATTCACCATCTTTTATCTTTTGCGCGGCGCGCCGGCTTTTGCTCCGCCGGTACGTTTACCGCCGCCACTTCTTTGGGCGCCAGCTTGCGCGGAACCTCTTTGTTTACTCTGTTTCTCTATGTTTTTTCTTTCTCTCGAGGCCTCTTTTTTGCCCGCGTCTCTATTTTTTTTTCCTTTAATTTCTCCTCGTTCTTTATTTAGCCTTTTCGGACCTTCGCCTTTCATTTCCCTCTTTGGGGCTTTTCCTCTCATTTCCGATTGCGGGGCTTTACCTGAAACTCCGGGATGACCTTCTTTTATCCCGGGTTTGGGTAATCGCCCGGGATGATGAGGTCCTTGCCCCGGTTCTCCCCTTTTTTTCATTTCAGGTTTTGGAGGCCGCTGTCCTTCTTTCGGGGGTCGAGGAGGGAGGGGGGGGCCGGCTTCACCGGAACCCTGTCCCGCTTCCGCTTCACTTGAAGAAACACTTTCCCCTCTGTAAGCGGCTTGTACTTCCGCGAGTTCTCCTCCGACATACGCGCCTTCTCCGGGAGGAGGGCCTAATTCTCTTTTGAGTCTTTCTATTTCATTATGATGCATTTTTATTGCTTCCAATATTCTCTGCTGTTTTCCTTCATCCTGCGCCGCCGCGTTTCCTACCTGCAGTAAGGAAAATAAAAACATGCCTGCCACCAGTAAACTTATCAGTTTTTTCACAACGTCCCCCTTTTTTTTACTCGAGGAAAATGTCTCGCGCTCTTTTTAAAAAAGATTCGCACCTTGCGCTTAATCTTTTCCAAAGTATACATTCCTTTAAATGCCGCGACAAGTTTATTCGTCTTCATTTTTGTTTTTTCCGCGTGTTTTATTCCCGACAAAAACCAGAGGAAAAACTATATCGCTCACACAGCACGGAACCCATACGGCAAGAAAAAGAAATACAAAAATCGCCGTGGAATAAAATACCGACATTATTTTACCTCCGGCCATAATGATATGGAAAAGTGAAGCCCATGTACTGATCAAAACGTGTCCCGCGTGCGGAAATTTTGTCGATGGGCGAAAATACGCGATGCTGATTCCCGCCAGCGCGAGCGGCAAAATTATATACCACTCTTCAATAAATCCTATATGCGGCTCGGCACGCGGCATTTTCAGTAAAAGTTCACCCGCGTACGGCATGACCGAATCGCTTAAAGTCGCGATCCCGACGGACCCGAAAAAACCTACCGTCAGGATCTTCCACGGACTGCATTTTCCCGCGTCTTCCCTGCATTTATAGTTGCGGTACATCGAAGCTGTAACTAACGCGCTTAAGAAAACATGCGTCGGATGCAGAACATAAAACACGCTATACGCGCTCTTATACGGCATCGAATGCAGGCATATCATTATAACAATCCCCGTAAGCGCGCCGAAAAAAGTAAACGGAGCGTGTTTTTTCAACTCATAGACAATGTTTTCTTTCATATGTTATTCCCCCTCCAGTAGTCCATCAACCCTTGAATGAAGGTTTTTTTTCTGACGGTTTTGTATTATGGATCCCCGCATTCGCGAGGATGACAAAAAAAAGGGGGGGGTCATTCCCGCGCCCATTGTTGTCTTCCCGCGCTCCTTGTTGTCATTCCGCGCCCCTTGTTGTCATTCCCGCGCAGGCGGGAATCTCTGTGACTATACCCCTCATTTGAGGGTTGACGAAGTACTATCTGAAAACTTTTCCGAAATCAGCATTTTTTGAGGAGCCTTTCGAATAAGTTAAGGAATTTTTTTGCTATTTTTTCCGGAGAATTTTTTTCGACAAATTTTTCGGCTTTTTCGGTAAGTTCTTCCTGTTTTTTCTTACTCCCCAAAAAATCGGTAAGTTTTTTGTTCAGCGCCGTAATATCCCTATAATGTATCACTTCTTTATTCCACGAATGGAAAAAATCGGATTGCTGAGGAACAAAGATCGGACAGCCCGCTCCGAGAGACTGGAACACGGTTGATGAAACTACCGCGTGAAAACGGCTTTGAAATTTATGGAACACAGCCGCGTCAGACGCGAAAAGATAATCATCGAATTCGCTGGTTGTCAGCATCGCTTTCCTTCTCACGATCCGCCCCTCGGACGGCGTTAATTCTTCCAGCATCTGGTAATCCTCTCCAATCACGTGCAGAAGCAGAGCTTTTTTCTTGAGTTTCGGAGGCAAATCCCGATAATAGGAATGGTATCCTCTGTGTCCGAAAGCGTATATGATCTTTTTGTCCAGCGGCAGTTTCAATCGTTTTCTCGCGTCCATTTTATTTTTTCGCCGTGATTCAAAACACGGGAAAGGAATATATTCCGCGTCCGGATATACGTCCAATAAAAAATCCTGGCGGTGGTCGAAATAAACCACTTTATCCCAATCTATCTGATAAAACCATGAGTGCTTGCACATCGTGTTTTCATGCACTACATGAATAATTTTCGCTTTCTTTTTTATTATCGTCATTAAATTCGCCAGTTTTTCCGCCGGAAGCATGCCGAGATCTTCCACGAGAAGAATATCGTAATCCTCTTCTAAGAACGGACGGGGATCCAGGGTGTTGGTTTGAGGCCGGGTTCCGAAACACGGGATAACATAATTTTCATCTTTTGCCGTCGGTCCTTCACCGTGACAATCGTTTTTCAGAAAAGTAAAAACAGTTATTTTGTGTCCCATTTTCTTGAGGGCTTTACCTATGGGTTCCGCGTGCATAGCCACTCCGCTTGTCGTGTTCCATGCTGTCATAATGCCTATTTTCATTTATTCCTCCTGTGTTGTTAGTTGATGGTTGGTTCGTTGACTCGTTGATCGTTGGGTCGTTAACTCGTTGATGGTTGGTTAGTCTATCAACTAACCAACCAGCCAACCATCAACGAACCAACCATCAAACTATTTTCCCAATTCTCTCGGAGATTTACCCGAATGCCAGTGCTCTTCTATCTCTTCCAAACTGCGACCTTTTGTTTCGGGAACAAAAAAGTAGCAAAAAAACCATCCCGCGATACAGATTGCTCCGTACATCCAGAAAGTACCGGCACGCCCTAATTTTTGAATAAGAATTAAAAACGTCAGTGCGACAGCCAAGTTGCATATCCAGCTGAACATGGTCGCGAGACTCATTGCCCGTCCTCGTATCTTAAGAGGATATATTTCCGCGATGATCAGCCAGAATATGGGCCCCAAGCTGATCGCGAATGAAGCGACATAAAGCATTAGACTTCCGACAGCGATCCATTTTAAGGCCTCTGTCAAAGCTGGCAGAGAAAACGCGAAACCTAACACGCTGAGGCTAATGGTCATCCCGATCAGCCCTACCGCCAAAAGAGGTCTTCTTCCTACTCGATCCACAAGTTTTATTGCGACTATCGTCATTAAAACATTTACTATCCCCACACCGGCGGTTGCTAAAATGGCGACCGCGGCTGAAGTAAATCCCGCGAATTCGAATATTGTCGGCGCGTAATAAATGACAACATTTATTCCTGTGATCTGCTGAAAAAGCCCCAATATAAGCCCGATAAAAAGCGGTAATCTAAGCCATGGCTGAAAAAGTTCCTTCCACCCTCCCGTTTCCTCTCTGAGAGTCGCTTGTATTGCTGTCAATTCCTCGCGGACATCCGAAGTTCCCCGTACACGGCTCAAAACTTCTCTTGCTTTGTCTGCTAAAGACCGGCTCATAAGCCATCTGGGACTTGGAGGAAGAAATATCATTCCTATCCACAATGTAACCGCCGGGAAAACTCCTATCGCGAACATCCATCGCCAGCTTTGGCCTCCGGCAAAAGAATAATCGACAACATAAGAAAGAACAATACCGCAAGTGATCGCCAATTGATTAAGAGATACCAAGGCGCCGCGAATGTGTATGGGAGAGATCTCCGAAATATAAAGAGGCGCCGCGAAAGAGGCCACTCCTATCGCCAGACCTAAAACGACGCGCCCCACTATTAAAAAGGCTACCGTAGGCGCCATCGCGGTCCCGATAGACCCTATAGTAAAAATTATCGCCGTTGCTATAAGAACCCGGCGCCTTCCAAATCGATCTGATAACTGGCCGCTTGAAGCCGCGCCCATAACCGCGCCTAAAAGCACGGCGCTAACCACCATTCCTTCCAATAGCGGAGAAAGAGCAAACTGATCCTTGATAAAAAGAATGGCTCCGGAAATCACCCCGGTGTCATAGCCGAAAAGCAGTCCCGCCAAAGCCGCGATAGCGGCAATTACATAAACAAACACATTGGTTTTTTCCGCGTTTTTCGAAATGTTTTGTTCCATCTCACCCTCCTTTAATATCGTTACGCGCTGCCGGGGCGCACACATGGGTGCGCCCCTACGAATGCCAACAAACCCAGCCAACATCCTCGCAGGTCGGTAGTGCTCTTTGCTGCCATCCTACGAGGTTAGTGGCGGACGATTTCACCATTCATCGATTACGGGCGCGCGCACAGTGCCGCCCCTACTTTCTCCTATCCTTCAATTTAAAAAACAACTCTTTCCACTTTTCGTCTTCATACTTCAATTCCCTGAAATGCCAATATTCCACTCCCCAGAGAAAAATTGTTTTTATTCCGATATCGTCTAATTCCATAAAAAACTGCCCGGTCACTTCCGGCTCAGCTGTGGGGGGAACCCTTTTTTCCTTGTAAACCAGACACCCCGGTTCCCACGGTTCCGCCTGAAGCTCCGTAACCCAAACTTTTTTTCCGTTTTCTTCTATATGTTTTTTTAACGAAGAAAAATATTTTATCCGTTCTTCTTTTCCGGTTTTAAAATACATTCCGATACGCGAAAATTTATACCCGATCACCGGATACACATTGATCCCAATGATATCGGCAATGTCCATATATTGTTCGACCGGATCGGCGCATGAAAAAATCGCCGCGAGAAACCGAAGAAACTTATTCGGATAGGTCGCCGCAGTGATAAGGATCGGATGTTTTCCTCCGTCAAGTTTTCTTACAAGATTTACTTCTTCCGTCAAAAAATCCGTTCCGATATACCACGACTTTTCCCCGATACGATTTAACGACTCATTTTCAACCTGCCACACGGAAATTACCGGTTCATCTTTGTATCTTAATACCGTTTTTTCTATAAACCCAAGCGTCAGTTTTCTTACTTCTTTATTTTTAGAAACGTCGCTTCTCGCCGGAAGACGCGCTCGCTTTAAAAGCCATCCCGGCAGAAAATATTCCGGCCATCTGGGAGCTTTCATTCCAACGGTTAAAACTACCGGGATCCCTCTAAGCCTCGCCTCTCGGATCTGCCAGTCAAGCGCGTCAAAATCATAAACGCCTTCGGTTCTCTCGATCTCACTCCAATAAGCGCCCAGCCGAATGATATCAAAACCGGTATCAAGCACGTCAAGATATGTCTTTTTCCAATCCAACCCCAGATACACACTTTGGATCGGACTATAAGTCGTTCCTACGCGCGGGGAGGAGATCTCTTTCGCCGCGGCAGAGCCCGCGGTGAGGACGATCAGCCCCGCCAAGATCAATCTTTTCATTTTTCCCGTCTCGGTGTTTTTTTTTGTTTATCCGTAACCCAAAAAGCCATATCTTTTCCCAGCATAAGTCTGGTCTGCGCGTCCAGAGCGGGAAGCGCGCTCAGAAAAACCATTGTAAAAGGAATCAACAGCCATTCAAAGGCATATCCTATCCGCTTAAATATCGGGTGCTTTTCTTTGTTTTTAGGCAAAAGCAGTAAACTTAAAACAATACTGGTTATCAAGGAAAAGGAGGCGAGATTGAATATGAGCCCCATAATACGCGGCGCGCTGTAATACAGCACCGAATGCGAGAACGCTTTCGTCGCGAAAATTGCCGGCAGCCACCCGATAAACGTCAAGAGAAACGCCCATGTCGACCAAGCAACGTGTCCTTCAAAAAGTTTAAATGCCTGTTTCATTCTAAAAAAAAGCGGTATATTTTTACTCTTCAAAAAAGCGCGCATTACTATCGGAAAATTCTCCACGCCCCACGCCCATCGTCTTTTTTGCTTATAGACATTCTTCACGGTTTGGATCCAGTTATCCGCGACAACCGCGTCCATTGAAAGTGTCGTATACATCGGCACGACCTTATATTTTCCGTCAAAATGAATAAACGCTTTCCAGAAAATCGCCGAATCATCCGAAATCATATCTACCGGCCAATATCCGGCGGACACCAGTGCTTTAAAACTCATGCTATGGCTTGAAAAAGTAACCAGTTTTTCAGGATTGGTCGCTTCCACGAGCTGAAAAAAAGAAGATCCCGCCTCAAGAACTCTTGTGAGGCCCGGCGCGTCCCAGATATTGTTGTTGTAAACCGGAACCGGTTGAAAACTGGCATGTTCTCTTTCCGGGCATACCTGGAAATAATAGGTTAAACTCGCGAAATAATCGGAATTAACCACGGTATCGGAATCAAAACAGGAAACAATAACATTTTCGAAAGGAATTTTTTTCTTTAAAAAATATTCCGCTGTTTCTTTCGCCGCGTAAGTGGCGTTGGCGCCTTTCGCTTTCGCTTCTCCCATTCTTCCATCAGGATGCGCGATGATCTTCATATCGAAAAATTTGTCTTTATATTTCTTTAGCAGGTATTCCGCGTCCTTTTTAATTCCCGTGCCCGCCCTTTCTTCTAAGGCCAGCACAATCATGATCCGTTTCGGGGGGAAAGAACTCGCTCGGACGCTTTTTATTCCGGGTTCGACGATGTCCCTGGTTTCTTTCGCGATCGGGATCAGCACCAAATGATACAGATCTTTTGACAGAGCCCGTCTGGCTCCGGAAGTCTTCAGCTCTTCGATTTCCTTCTTAAGGAAATATAAAGAACTTTTCTTCTTGCTTCCTTTTTCTCCTTTTCTACCCGCGATCATTCGCGCGTACTCATCGAGAGAATCTATACCCCGAACCCTTTCCATCCAATCAGTTCCTTTTTCCGCGGAAAGCCTGAAATACGAAAAGATCAAAAAAAGCGTCAAGTAGAGCAGTCGGAGAAGCCAGTAAAGATCAAAAGCTATGATCAAAACAGCCGCGGCGATCGGTAAGCGGAACGCCAAGATCAGCATCCCGACAATGATCGTCCAGCTCGTGAATCCCGGTAAGATCTCAAAAAAACGCTGAAGACGTTTTTCTTTTCCGGTTAAATTGTTCGCGGAAAATTTAAATTTCATTATTCATCTCTTTGTTCTTCCTTATCTTCTTCTTTTATCAGGGGAAATGCCGCCGTTCCGCTTCCCTCATTCGAAACAATTACGCCTGAGGAAACACCTTCCCTATCCGAAGGACTGATATAATATACCTTTCCCGTATCCTCGGAAAAATACAAGGACGTTCCTCTTTTGATCGTAAAGATCTGTTTCGCGTTAAACCCATCATATTCTTCGAGCTCCGCCAAAAACACTTTATTCTGATCCGTGAACAATATGTGGGATTCTTCATACACCCAAAACGCCTGTGTAATATCCTTGCCTTCGGTGTGCACCCACCTTAAAGAGGGCCCTTTCTCAAAAGCCGTATTTTGTGTTTTTTCCGTTTCGAAATCAAGTATCCCTATTCTATTTTTCTGCCAGAGCAAAACGCGCTGAGAAGACTCAGCGCGTTTAATTCCGATCACACCTTCGTCGGCAAATCGATACGGAAGACGGTTAGAGAGAAGTTCTCCGCCCGAGCCCAGAAAAAGAAAGGTGTCTTCTGATACGGCTGTTATATCAAAATTTTTCGTCTGTCCGAACAGCGCCTCTCCTAATTTTTTATCTTCCAGCAGAAATTTTTCCCCGGTATCGTTATAATCCGTCTCGAGAAAAAGGTTTTCGCTGTTTAAGAGGTACAACTGTCCGCAGGATAGACCGTATCCCTTAATGTTTTGAATGTACGCGGGATACACCGCTCCGGTATCCAGATCAACTCGGGTTAAATTCTCCGCTTGTAAAACAAAAAGTTTATTTTCCGCGCGCGCCTGCCATTTTACATCCCGCGCTCCCTTGGGAAAAAGGCCGGTTATATCCCGCGTTTGGTTATCCTCCCCGGAAAAAATAATCCGGACCACTTTTTCTTCTTCCGCGATACTCCCTCGAAAAATCCCGGAATCGCTTCCGTCAACAAAAAAGTATTCTTCCACTTTGAGATCTTTAAAAAGGGAGTCTTCTTTCACTAAAGGCCAATACTTTTCTTCTTTACACCCAAAGAGAAAAAAATCGCTGAGCTTCGGCCCTTGCCGCGCGAGAAAAAAATCGGTGTTGGGTAGGGGGATAATGTCTTTGATCTTTCCCTGAAGGACTTCTTCACTTTTCCACCGGAGAGGAATGAGGAGTATTTTATCCAGAACCGTGGCCTTTTCGGCTTCTACCGGAACGGTTTCTTCCCAAGATTGATATCCTTCAAGCTCCAGCCGCATTGAGTATTCTCCGGGGAGGAGTTCGTTAATGACAGCCGGAGACAATTTGGCGTACCGGCTGTTGTTCATAGAAATATCCGCCTGAGAGGGAACCGTAGCCACAGCGATAATCCCTGTTTTCACCACGCCCTTTGCCATCCCGGGCCTATAGAGATAGCCTACAGCGTACAGTATCATCAAAGGACATAAAACAATATATATCGCGGCAAAAATATAGAAAAAAATTTTTCTGACTATCGCCATACTTTTCCTTATCCATAAAGCAAACCGCCTGCATTCATCGAAGTTGTTGAGACGTGTCTTATATCAATTACATAAAAGGAGCAGAGATCCCGGCTCAAGGCCGGGATGGCAAATTAGACGGCCGCACATCTTGCTATCGCGAGTCACACACATTGCTATTCCGGACCACACACCTTGCTATCCCGGGCTTGACCCGGGATCTCTTATGCGACTTCATATAGGGCGCCTCCGGAGGCGCCCTTATTTTGTGCATTTAATTAATGTACTTGGTATTACATCTTAACAAAAGCAGTCTCAACATTTTCCGCCATTAATCCATAAAGGGAATTGCTTCCTGCATCAAGGGAAGAACCGCTTCTGTTTCCTCTTTGGTCATTCTTCCCAACTTGGCAAACCGGAGTTCTCCCTGGGGATTCTTATTTTCCCTGGTAATCTGCAGTTTTTTTTGGCCCTTATTGTAAGAATGTATGCTTACGGTTAATTTCTCGGTGTCATTTTCCCATACTTTAGAAAAGACTTTTTCATCCAATTTGCTGTTATACGGCATTACTTTCCTCCTTGTGATTGGTTCCTCGACTCGTCATGCTCCGCGCTCTAAACACTATTTTTTAAACCAAATTATGTATGCTCCGGGAACTGACATTAAAATACCTATGAGAATTATCCAAAGCGCGCCGCCGTATAAATGTCCGGCAAGAAGCACCCCAACACCTAACCCGATAAAAAATTTAGACGCGATAAACAAAACCAATACTGGATTCGGCAGTCTCTTTACTGTATCCACTATGCTCATATTTCCCTCCCCTAAAAATTTATACCACAGAGTCACAGAGACACAGAGTCATTAGAAACTTGAATCTGCCTTGTCCCTATTTATTTTAGATGTTCTATTCTCTAAATCTAATTTATCAATTGTATTTCTCTGTGCCTCTGTGTCTCTGTGGTCTAAGATTTTCATATTCTTTCATTTTATTTTTGACAGTACCATTCGGACAGGCACGGAGGGTGGCGGTCTGTCCCTGCAACGGAAGAAGACAACCTATATTCTTCCTTCTTCTATACGCCCTCATCTACAGGGGGGTTGATTCTTTACTCCAATATACTAAATGTACTGTCTTTATTATGAAAGTCAAGTTATGATACAAAAACTTTTTGCGGAAAGCTTGTTTTTTTTAAAGATACGGTTTTCGCGAGCTGTTTTGTTCTCAGTTACCCCGCGATCAAGATACCCGGAGTAGTCTCTTTTTGTTGTTCTTCTTTTTCGTCTGTCTCTTCGTCTTTTCCCCCCTTTTGGCCTTCCGCGCTTGAGGGCGAAATTTGTTTGGTTAAATCGGTCACCTCCTGCTGTGCTTGATCGATTTTTTGATCAATCTTTTCCATTATTCCCGGCATTTCTTCCGCGAGATATTCTCCCGCCGTCTGCGGCACGATCAATCCCGGTGTCACTCTGCGCACTTCCGCGCCTTCAGGTATTATCAGTTTCGCCGAGCCGATCGGAACAGCTTTCATTCCAGGAAGCATGTTTTTAATATTTTCGTCGTTTTCTTGATCCCCCTGACCGTGTACGAATACTACGTGAAAAATAACCGCGCCTAACATCACCATAAGAATAAAGGTCTTTTTCATGTTCCTCCCCGTTTTCTCTCTACTACAATCGACACCACCATCCTCGTAGGTTAGTGGCGGCTCCCCACACCACTAACCTACGAGGTTGGTGGTCTCGAGAACGGACACCTTTAACAAAATACTACGAGCTTGAACTCACAAATATACACATACATTTCGTAGTTTAAAATGTGCTATTAATTAGTTTAATTGATATCAGAGCAAAAAAAACGAAAAGCCTATCCACCCCCATCAAACCAACATTCAACGTCTCAAATTAACCTGAGATGTCGAATAGAAAGATACGACAGCTGGCAAATAGGCTTTCAGGGTTTACTTTTCCCTTTTTTTATTCGGTTGTTTTCGGTTCATCCAATTTCTTCTGCAGATCTTTTTTTTCCCGGATCAAAGCCTGATTGTTTTTTTCCATCGCTTTGTTCTCATCCGAAAGTTTCTGGATCTTTTTTTCCAGATCACCATTGGTTTTTGTCAGGGCTTCGTTTTCGAGCTGGATCTTTTTAGCCTGGAGGTTAAAACTTTTTATTTCTTTTTGCACGCTATCATATTTCTGCTCCAACTTTTGAAATTCACTTTTAGGAACACCGCATCCCGCGAACGACCACACCATAACAGCCATCACCGCGCATATCGCGGCGAATTTAATACCTTTCATATCTTCTCCTCCTTTTTTAATTGCGCTAAAGCTTCTTCTTCCGTTTCATATATCGTAAACATTTTACCTATCATCGAAATATCCAGCATATTCCTTAGTTTCGAAGACACGTTCATAAGCACCAGATGATGTTTCTCATGCTTAAGCTGTGACAATGTTTTTACAAGCATCGCGCAGGTCGCGCCGTCCACATGCGTAACCTGTTTAAAATCAAGGATAATGTCCTTCCTTAAAAAGTTTTTCTCTCTGGTCGCTTTATCTTTCAAACCATCAAGCCCGGGAATGGTAAACATATCTATCGGCCCTTTAAGCCTCACAATGTCTATCTTCTCAAACTCTTCTATTTTGTCGATAAAATCCGGAGGAGTCTCCTCCCCTTTTCTATTAAAAAAATCTCTAAGCAAATATTTTTCCTTTCCGAATATATATTATATCAACCCTAAAACATACCCAGCCAAAGAAAGTATCTCATGAATTCAAAAAAATGCAAGAACAAAAACACACGTAACGGCAAATTTTGTATTCGGCATTTTATCCCTGTCCGGCAATGATCATATTCCTTTAAAAGATTAAGTCCTTTTTCCGTTTAATGTTTTCCCATTTTATTCGGAGATAGAATTGTGAGAGTTCATCCTCGTAGGTTGGTAGTAGAGGCACATTGCATGTGCCCGCCTTATACCATCCTACGAGGTTGAACTCGCGGGGTATTTTGTTAATAGTGTCTGTTCGCGGACACCACCAACCTCGTAGGATAGTGGTGTGGGGAGCCACCACTAACCTACGAGGATGGTGGTGTGAAGGAAGTTTGGGAGTTCATCCTCGTAGGTTGGTAGTGTTCTTTACTACCATCCTACGAGGTTGAACGAAGGTGCGCGAAATAAACAAATAGGCGAGCCGTCACTAACCTGCGAGGATGGTGATTCGGAGGCGAATGTTAGTGAAAAACATCACAGCATGAGCCAGCCCTGGGCTTGACCCTGGATTTGTTCCTCAAAAAAAAGTCCAAACATATAAAGGTAAGCAAATATTTCGTAGTTTAAAATGTGCAGTTAATTAACGTAATTGGTATTACTACCATCCTACGAGGTTGGTGTTTTTTCAAAAGTATTACTTTTGCGACATTCAGGAGTGAAAGTTTAAGAACAATCAAGGGCTTATTAACAAATATGTTATAAAACTTGACTATTATTAACCAATCTGCTATACTTTAAGCGATGAGAAATAGAATACCAGCCTTTAATAAGAGATGGGTTTGATTTAGATTCGGAAGAAGCTGTGCAATTACATAACGCAAAAGAACTTTTTAATTGCCATATGTTGATTGCGGAGGTTGGCGACGAAGTATCAATCAAGGAGTATATAAATTTTTTTTCACATGATAGCGAGAAAAAACCAAAAGGATTATTAGAGGTGACATTATGATAAAAAGTGAAAGACAATTAGCAATTGCTAAGAAGAAACTTGAAGAATTAAAGGAAAATTTGAGACATATTGAGAAGAAGTATGCAGGGAATGAAAAGAAGATTAAATTCTTCAGTAAGGGAGTGTTTGAACATATCGAATTATTGACAAAGAAGGTAGTGGAATATGATCGGATTCGGTATGGTGCTGTCCCGAAAAAATTACATGCAGACGACCTGTTTGATATCCGGAATCAAATTATAAGGGTGAGAATAGCAAAAGGAATTACACAGGTGGCATTGGCTTCGAAATTAGGGGTAGCACAGTCGGAAATTTCCCGTTTTGAAAGAGATGATTATGAAGGGTATTCAATCAAGATGTTAGAAAAGATTTTAAAAGCGCTTGATACGAATGTCGAAATAGATTTAATCCCAGTGCGTAATTAGTTAAGAACCGAAATGTGATTAAAAAAACAATAACCTCATTATCAACAATAATCCTCGTAAAAAGACGGCTCTCATTTACCCGATTGCAATCGGATAATGGCGGGGCGGACGGGGGTTGAACCCGCGACCTTCGGATCGACAGTCCGACGTTCTATCCAGCTGAACTACCGCCCCATGTGTGTAAGTGACGAATACAAAACCGTGTTCGCGTTCGCGAAAACTGGTGGGCGATGTAGGGATCGAACCTACGACATCTACCTTGTAAGGGTAGCGCTCTAAACCAGCTGAGCTAATCGCCCTTCTTTTTCAAGAAAACACATTATATATTAGCTCTCTCTATCTGTCAATGCCGCCAATATTTCGCGCGCCCTTTTAGAGAAAAGCGCGTCTTGAGGAAATTTTGACAGTTCAAATTCGTACCAAAACACCAACCTACGAGGTTGGTGGTGTAGTTGACATAAATAGTACTCCGTCAACGCTTATATGAGGAGTACTTTATACTACAGATCCCCGCTTTCCAGACTGTGTCAAAAGTGGAATTTCGCGTTTCCTTTAAAAAATTTACTCCACTTTTATATTATAGATCCCCGCATTCGCGAGGATGACAAAATGGGGGTTGTCATTCCCGCGCCCCTTTTGTCATTCCCGCGCAGGCGGGAATCTCTGTGACAGTACCCCTCATTTGAACGTTGACGGACTACTGTGTTACTACCAACCTACGAGGTTGGTGGTTTGGGTTTAACCGGTTATTCTACGGTAACGGATTTCGCGAGGTTTCTCGGTTTATCTATATCATATCCGAATTCCTGGGCGACATGATACGCCAAAAGCTGAAGAGGAATGGTAACGAGAATCGGTGAAAAGATCTCGTCCGTTTCGGGTATCGCGATAACATAATCTGCTTCTTTTCCTCTCAGCGTCAAGTCTTTTTCTGAAACGATAGCGACAATAATTCCGCCGCGCGCTTTTATCTCCTGTATGTTTGATATCATTTTTTCGTATGTATCGGACTTTACCGCTATACAGACAACCCATGTGTTCTCGTCTATTACCGCGATCGGACCGTGTTTCATCTCTCCCGCGGGATATCCTTCGGCGCTGATATACGATATTTCTTTCAGTTTTAACGCGCCTTCTAACGCGTTCGGATAATTTATGTTCCGACCTAAATACAAAAAACAGCTTTTATTATCACTCGCCAAGTAATATTGATGAAACTTCGCGGCATATTCTTTTATTTTATTTTCATTTTTCCGGTAATGTTTGAGCATCCTCGCGGCAAGTTCCGGCAGTTTGGTAAGTTTTTCAATAAAATCCTGGGGACAATTCCCCGCTTCTCCTCTTACGCGCGCGAGATAATGCGTAAAAAGGTATAAAATCCCCAATTGCGCGCTGTATGCTTTTGTGGAGGCAACGGCAATCTCAGGTCCGGCATGCGTATAGATCACACCATCCGCTTCCCGAGCCATCGTGGAGCCCAAAACATTGCATATCGCCAAGACTTTAGCGCCTTTCTTTTTTGCTTCCCTTAGCGCCGCGAGGGTATCCGCCGTCTCACCCGATTGTGAAATAACTATGACCAAAGTGTTTTGGGTTATTAAAGGGTCTCGATACCGAAACTCGCTTGAAGTGTCGACTCCGACGGAGAGTCTCGCGTATTTTTCAAGCATATATCTTCCTGTCAATCCCGCGTGATACGCGGTTCCGCAGGCGACAATAATGATCTCCCTCGTCTCCTTAAAAACGTCTTCGCTTATCCTTAATTCCTCAAAAAAAACTTCCTTGTTATCTTTTATTCTTTTTTTGAACGTCTGTTTCAAAACTTCCGGCTGTTCAAAAATTTCTTTCAACATGAAATGTTTATATCCGGTTTTTTCCGCTTGCGCTATGTTCCACTCTATCGTGGTCGCTATTTTCTCTATCGGCACGCCTTCTTCGTTATATACTGTGCATTTTCCTTTTTTAATATCCACGACTTCATTGTTTTCAAGATATATTACCTCTTTTGTGTATTCCAAAACCGCGGGAATATCACTGGCGATAAAGTTTTCATGTTTGCCGAGCCCAACGACCAAAGGGCTGTCTTTCCTAATGCCGATAATTCTATCCGGTTCGTTCTGATGCATCACGGCGATAGCGAAGGACCCTTTCAGTTGTTTTGCCGCTTCGTTAACGGCCAACCGCAGATCCCCTTTATATTCTTTCGCGATAAGATGCGCGATAACTTCACTGTCGGTTTCGGATTTAAAAATGTGTCCGCTCTCTTCCAGCTCTTTTTTCAATTGTTTATAGTTTTCGATAATCCCGTTATGAGCGATAGCGACATCTTCCCGATGATCATTATGCGGATGCGCGTTTCTATCACTCGGTTCTCCGTGCGTTGCCCATCGGGTATGCCCGATACCTGTGGTCCCTTCAAGCGGACGCAGTCTGATCTCTTCTTTTAGAATTTCAAGTTTTCCCTGCTTTTTGATTATTTTTATCACTTCGCCCTTCAATACGGCAATCCCGGCGGAATCGTAGCCGCGGTATTCCAAACGAGCCAAGCCTTTAAGAAGCACTTCGGGGGCGTTTTGTTCTCCTGAGTATCCGATTATTCCACACATATATATTTCTTCATCCTTTGATTTTACCGATAATATTCATAATATCGCCCTTAATACACCGCTCTATCAGAGATGCCATGTATATCATTATTGAAAACTGCCAACAGTCTTCAGGTCCGATAATTAAAGCCGCGTTCACATTTTCTTTTTGTTCTAACGCTTTTTTATATTTTTCCACGGTTTTTGACAGCGACATATCTTCCAGCTCCAGCGTTTCTACTTTATTATTGTATCTGAGGGATGGAAATCTTATTCCCCTCATCAAAAAAAACATCTGCATCGAAGATTGTTCAAATTCAAAGTCTTCCTCAAAATCGAAACCTTCAAACTGAGGCAAATCTTCCGGAAGAAAAATCATCGGTTTCTCAACGATCACTTTTCCGTTCCGCGCCACGGTACTTCCTTCGTTAACAACGGATTCCGCGAGAAAAATATACGGAACTCTCGTGCTTGTAAACGTGGGAAGAGGCCTAATTCTAGGCCGAATTATCTCCGTTTTAGTCTGCGCTTTCTGCCACATTTGTTCAATATCCATCTCGCCGCCTTTTTTCCGCCGCAGATCTCACCTCAAAACAACCTCTCCTGTTATCCCGCAGGAGCCTTTTGGAAAAATGCCTTCAAAGAAAGACCTCTCGACGGCTATTTTCTCGTCATTCTGAGTCCGCCGAAGGCGGGCGAAGAATCTCTTTTTAAGCGAGATTCTTCACTCGGCTCCGCCTCATTCAGAATGACGGATGGGAAGAAACGATGGTTATGCAGAGATCTTAAAAAAAGAAAAAGCCCTCCCTCGAGATAGTAAGGTAAAGAGGGCTTTTTGTTTCCTTCTCCCTTTTGTTCGTCTTCCTGCAGGCTTTGCCCACTATGGACGACTAAAAATAATGGCATCCCCAAGGGGATTTGAACCCCTGTCGCCAGAATGAAAATCTGGTGTCCTGACCGAGCTAGACGATGGGGACGCGTTAATTCTATATGTGTTTTCCGCGCGCGGTCACTCTCATATCTCCTGGAAATACGGACAGAAACGCCCCTTATTGTACAAAATCTCTTCCCGTTTTGCAACAGTTTTTTCTCGAAATGTCTCCGAGCCCCGTTTTGTAAGGGCGCACACATGGGTGCGCCCCTACGAATGACTACCAACCTACGAGGATGAACTCCCAGTTATTCTTCCGGTTCATCGGAAGGCGTGTCCGTATCAGGAACTTCCACTTCCTCTTTGGCGACAACGTTCGCGACGGAGGTTAACTTGTCCGCGGGTTTTAAGTTTATGAGTTTAACTCCCTGCGTTGCCCTTCCGATATTGCTTATCCCTTTAACGGCCACCCTTACCACCATGCCTTGTATGGATATCAGCATAATTTCGTTCTCTTCGCGCACGGTTTTTATTCCGACAACTTTTCCGTTTTTCTCTACGATCTTCAGGTTAATCACGCCACTGCCGCCTCTTGACTGCAAACGGTATTCTTCAAACTCCGTTCTTTTTCCGTATCCTCTTTCGGTTACTGAAAGAAGTGTTCCCAAGGCTTCAACCCTTACCATTCCGACAACTCTATCGTTTTTTCGGAGAGTAATTCCTTTTACCCCCTGCGCGCCTCGTCCCATGGAACGAATATCTTTTTCCTCAAAACGGATCGCTTTTCCCTGTTCGGTCGCGATGCAGAGCTGGTCGCCTCCTTCGGAGAGAACGGAACTGATCAATCTGTCGTCTGAGCCGAGAGCAATGGCTATAATCCCGCCTTTGCGCGGATTACTAAACGCGTCTAAAGATGTCTTTTTGATTTTTCCCTGTCTTGTCGCCATCACCACGAAATGCCCTTTCGTAAATTCTCTGACCGGCACAACGGACGAAATAGTCTCATCCTGAGAAAGACCTAAAAGGTTAACTATCGGGCGTCCCTTAGTTCTGCGGCCGACCTGCGGAAGTTCATGAACTTTAAGCCAGTGCAGTTTTCCTCGAGAAGTAAAAACGAGCATATAGTCATGCGTTGAAGCGACGAAAAGATGTTCTATGAAATCTTCATCTTTTGTTTCCGCCCCCGTTATCCCTTTCCCGCCCCGACCTTGTTTTTTATATCCGCTGACGGGAAATCTTTTTATGTATCCCTCGTGGCTCAAAGTAATAACCATGTCTTCTTCCGCGATCAGGTCTTCAATGTCGATATCTTCCGCCGCTCCGGTAATTTCCGTCCGTCTTTCATCTCCGAATTTTTCTTTGATCTCACGCGTCTCATCGCTAATGATCGCCATCACCTTTTTATCGCTGTCCAGTATTCCTTTTAATTTTTCGATCACTTTTAAAAGTTCCAGATATTCATTTTCTATTTTTTCCGTTTCCAGATTTGTAAGCTGTTGGAGGCGCATTGCCAGAATAGCCAACGCCTGTCTTTCTGAAAGTCCGAATTTTTTCATAAGACCCTCTTTGGCTTCCGCGGGATCTTTTGATTTCTTGATCAATTTAATAACTTCGTCCAAATTCTTTAACGCGATTTTTAACCCTTCAAGAATATGCGCTCTTTCTTCCGCTCTCGCCAATTCAAATTTTGTGCGTTTTACTATAACGTCTTTGCGGTGGAGAATAAATAATTCCAGCATTTCTTTAAGATTGAGAACCCGCGGTTGTCCGTCAACGATCGCGAGCATTATTATTCCGAAAGTCTCCTTCATTTGAGTGTGTTTATACAGTTGGTTCATTACAACTTCCGCGTTATTCGTTCGCTTTATCTCTATCACTATCCGCATCCCGTCCCGATCCGATTCATCTCTCAGATCGGAAATCCCTTCGATTTTTCTAGCTTTTACCAAAGACGCGATCGACATGATCAGCCTGGTCTTATTCACCTGATACGGAATTTCCGTAATCACAATAGTTTCTTTACCCTGTTTTTTTTGCTCTACATGCGCTTTCGCGTGCATTTTCAAAACACCTCGACCGGTTTTATAAGCTTTTACGATATTTTCTCTGCCGCAGATAAGCGCGCCTGTCGGGAAATCCGGCCCTTTGATAATTTTTATGAGATCCGAGATCTCGCATTCCGGGTTTTCGACAAGATGGCATACGGCGCTGGCGACTTCCCTTAAGTTATGCGGAGGAATATTTGTCGCCATCCCGACAGCGATACCGCTTGACCCGTTAAGGAGTAAATTGGGCAGAACCGTAGGCAATACCTCCGGCTCGAGAAGCGAACCGTCAAAATTCGGTTTCCACCCGACAGTTTCTTTTTCAATATCTTTTAGCAGCCATTCCGTTATGTTCTGCATCCGCGCTTCCGTATATCGCATTGCCGCCGCCGGATCCCCGTCTATGGATCCGAAATTGCCTTGGCCGTTTATGAGCGGATACCTGAGAGAAAAATCCTGCACCATTCGCACTAACGCGTCATACACCGCCGAATCCCCATGAGGATGATATTTACCAAGCACCTCTCCGACAATTCTCGCGCATTTTTTATACGGTTTGGAATGAAACATCCCCATATCTTTCATCGCGTATAAAATGCGCCGGTGTACAGGCTTAAGCCCGTCTCTTACGTCAGGAAGAGCTCTCCCCGCAATTACGCTCATCGCGTAATTTATGTAAGAATTTTTCATTTCCTCTTCAATATGGATCGGTATTACCTTTTCATTCCGTGTATACATTTTTTTCTCCCGCTTTTCAAGTTTCAGGTTTCAGGTTTCCCGCCGAAGGCGGGCCCGCCTTCGGCGGGGAGCCTGCAACCTGTTCCCTGTAACCTGAAACTTGTACCCTAATCACACATCCAGATTCGTAACGTCTCTGGCGTGTTTCATTATAAATTCCCGTCGGCTTTCTACGTTATCCCCCATAAGCACGGTGAACATCTCGTCCGCTTTAACAACATCTTCAATCGTTACTTTTTGGAGAGTTCTTCTCTCCGGATCCATCGTCGTTTCCCATAACTGATCGGGATTCATTTCTCCCAACCCTTTGTACCTTTGGATGGCGAGCCCTTTTTCTCCCTCTTTCAGAACATGGGACAAAAGCTCACTCAAGGACAAAATTTCTTTTCCGTCAGCCAGTACGAATATCGGTTTCACTTGTTTTTTTATTTTCTTCGATCCCTCATCTTTTTTTTCTACCGGTTTTTTCGCGTAATCGCTGATGTCTACATCATATTTTTCCATTTCGTTCGACATCTTTTCCAATTCCCTCGCTTCATAGAATTCCTGCACGATTATGGTGTTTTTTTCTCTGCTTTTTGCCGCGGAGTCGCCTTCCATTTCGATTTCTTTCTCCGCGTCTCCGGATCCTTTATATGCCGCTATTTCTTCGTCGCTATACAAATAGGTTTCTTCTCCCGCCGTTTTTATTCTGTATAACGGCAGTTTTTTTGTCTTTTCCTGTTTTGATTCAAGGTATTCCCCAAACTTTACTCCTCGCCTTTCTATAGCGTGCGATAATTTCTCAAGTTTTACCAAAAGTTCTAAAAGATCCTTCGTCTTCTTCGGAGTAAAGGCTTTTCCGTCCGCGCAGGCGGTTAATTCCAACCCTTCCATCCCCTGATTTAAAAGAAACGTTTTCATTTCCTGTTCGGTGTTTATATATTGTTCAGCCTTTCCTCTTTTTACGCGATACAGCGGCGGCTGAGCGATAAATATATGTTCTTTGTCTAAAAGTTGTTTCATATGCCTGAAAAAAAATGTCAAGATAAGGGTTCGAATGTGAGATCCATCAACATCGGCGTCACACATAATGATAACTTTGCCGTACCGAACTTTTTCCACATTAAATTCATCCCCGATCCCCGCTCCAAGCGCGGTTATCATTGTTTTTATTTCTTCGTTACTTAAAACTTGATTCACTCTCGCTTTTTCCACGTTAAGTATTTTTCCTTTGAGAGGAAGTATCGCCTGATATCTCCTGTCCCTTCCCTGTTTCGCCGAACCTCCCGCGCTATCTCCTTCAACAAGATAAAGTTCCGTGAGTGAAGCGTCTTTTTCCGAACAATCCGCCAATTTCCCGGGCAAAGACCCGCTTTCTAAAGCGCCCTTTCGACGCGTTAATTCCCGCGCTTTTTTCGCCGCTTCTCTCGCTCTTGCCGCGGTGAGTGTCTTCTTTACGATTTTTCCGGCCGTCGCGGGGTTCTCTTCCAAATATATTCCGAGTGTTTCGTTAACCGCCGCTTCAACAATTCCTTCGACTTCGGAATTTCCCAGTTTTGTTTTCGTTTGTCCTTCAAATTGCGGATTTGGTATCTTTACGCTGATAACCGCCGTCATTCCTTCCCGGGTATCGTCTCCTGAAACATCTTCCCCTTTTACGAGTCCTCGAGTTTTTCCGTAATTTTTTATGGTTCTGGTAAGCGCGGACTTAAACCCCGTCAGATGCGTCCCGCCTTCCGTCGTGGAAATATTGTTGACGAAAGTATATATATTTTCGGAATATCCTTCGTTATACTGCATCGCTATTTCAAGGATCACGTCATCTTTTTCTTTTTCCAAATGAATAATTTTGCTGTGGAGCGGTTGTTTGTTTTTACTCATATGTTCAACAAAGGAAACGATACCTCCTTCATAGAAGAACGCCTCCTCTTTTTCCGTTCTTTCGTCTTTTATCGATATCTTCACTCCCTTATTTAAAAACGCGAGTTCCCTTAAGCGAACCGATAAAATATCAAAACTGAAAATCGTTGTTTCCTTAAAAATTTCTTCATCGGGCCTGAAAGTAACACTCGTCCCGGTTGTTTTTGTCTTCCCTAAAACTTTCACTTTTGACGCGGCCTTCCCTTTTTTATATTGCTGATGATGTATATTTCCGTCTCTTTTCACTTCGACTTCCAACCATTCACTAAGCCCGTTAACAACACTCACCCCGACACCGTGAAGTCCTCCGGACACTTTATACACACGATGATCAAATTTTCCGCCGGCATGAAGTGTGGTCATTACAACTTCAACCGCGGGTTTTTGAAGTTTCTCGTGCATGTCTACGGGGATCCCTCTTCCGTTATCTTTTACAGTGATACTTTCGTCCGCGTGTATAATAACGTCTATTTTATCGCAAAATCCGCCCATCACTTCGTCTATAGAGTTATCAACCACTTCAAAAACCAAATGATGAAGCCCTCTTTTTCCCGTGTCTCCTATATACATGGCGGGCCGTTTCCGGACGGCCTCTATCCCTTCCAGAACCTGAATAGTCGCCGCGTCATATTTTTTATTTTCTTTTTCTTTAACCATTATTTTTCCTTTCTACACTATTTACGGGCGCGCGCGCAGGACCGCCCCTACGAATGGCAATGCCCTTTTCCGTCATTAACGAGGTCGCCCCCACGAATGACCTACAAACCCCGCCAACATCCTCTTAATTCATCGTACGGGCACGGCATGCCGTGCCCCTACCACATTTGATCTTCAACAACTCCCACTCTGAATCTGATATCTTCCGCTTTTTTTCTTCCCTCATATTGCTCGTTAAATTTTTTTAACAGGATTCTTTTTTCAAGGGTCATCTTATACAGCCACACGGAATTTTCGACAACAATTACAAGTTTTCCTTTTTTAAAACTCACCGGCTGTGAGTGGTCTTTTGCTTCGTCTCCCGCGACGCTTTGCCACGCCGCTATCACGGCGCTTCCCTTCTTCGCCGCGCCTCCTTCAAGCTTTTTAAGAAAAGACCCGACAACATCCTTAATTCCCCCAGGTCCGCGTCTTTTTATCATAATCCCCGCTCTCTTAGTGAATAGTTTCCGCCTTTGGAAGTCTTCTTTTTTCTGTTTTCCTCTCAACATTCACTATCAAGTTGTCACTTGCATAGGAAGAATTACATATGTGTATTCTTCCCCTTTTCTGATAACTCCCGGTTTACTGGCATCGTTTACTTCAAAAATTATTTCTTCTTCCGATAAATTTCTAAGAACATCAGTCAAATATTTCGGATTAAAACCGATCTCTATTTCATCCGACCCCGAATACTCCGCCGAGATTTCCTCTTTAGACTCTCCCAAATAAGGTGTGTTTTTAGATATTGTCAGCCTTTTTTTCTTTATACTGAGTTTAACAGCCAAAGAATCCTGGTCTGTGAATATACTCGCGCGTCTTGTCGCCGATAAAAAATCTTCTCTTCCAACCCTTATTTCTTTTTCACTTTTCACAGGAATTACGTTTTTATAATTAGGATACTCTCCTTCTATCAATCTGGACAAAATAAAACTGTTCGGAAAAGAAAAAAGAACCTGATTGTCGCTGAATTTAATACCTACTTCCCCGTCTTCCGCCAGCAATCTCCTCACTTCCTGCGCGGTTTTTGTCGGGATTATAACTTCTCTGTCTATTAATGTCTTTTTGGGAAGTTTTTTTCTGCAAACAGCCAACCTTCTTCCGTCAGTCGCGGCAATGCAAATTTCATCTCCTTTTATAGTAAACAACATTCCATTTAAAACATACCTGGTGTCATCTTTACTTACCGCGAACTCTGTTAAATTCATCATTTCTCTAAGAGTGCTGTTTTCAATAACGATTGAATCTTTATCCTTAAATTCAGGGAGAAGCGGAAATTCTTCTTTAGGGAGCCCTATAATTCGAAACTGCGCTTTTCCGCTTTTGATGTTCACAAAATTGTTTTTCCTCATAGAAAGCGAGATCTCACTGTCTTCCGGAAAAGACCTTATTATATCGAAAAACTTTCGAGCCGGAATGGTTGTCGCTCCTTCTGTGATAATTTCAGCCGGAACTATGGAACAGATCCCTATATCAAGATCTGTAGCTGTTAATTTTAAACTGTCTTTGCCTGTTTCAAGTAAAACGTTCCCCAATATAGGAAGACTGCTTTTTTGGGAAACCGCGTTTTGTACAGTTTGAATACCCTCTGATAAGTTGGCTTTTGAGATCGTTAGTTCCATTTCATCCTCCTGTTAAAGATGAAGGTCATAATAAAAAGTTTATTAGACCTTTTTTGTTCAAATAACCTTGATTTGGGAGCTCTATTGATACTTTTAGTTTTGTTCTGAAAATTTTAAAAAAATAGTCGTAGTAATAAAAGGGGCTGTGAATATGTGGATAACCTTGCAAGACCCTAAAAATAAATAAGATACAATAATAACAACTTGTGGATAACTATCTATGTAAAAAAAAGATATCCACAAGTAAAATAAAGATGTAAAAGAACGAAAGAACGGGCACCATTAACAAAATACCCCGAGTTCAACCTCGTAGGTTGGTAGTAAAGAACACTACCAACCTACGAGGTTGAACTCCCACTATCTATCACCCGAAATCTGCCAACCCTGAGGGCTATCCCGCAATCAGTTCTCGGAGTTTTTGTACTACCCCTCGAGTTTTTTCTTCGGTTTTAAGTTCATTCCCTATTTTATCGCACGCGTGCAATACTGTCGTATGGTCTCTTCCCCCGAAAAAAGTGCCGATGTCGGGGAAAGAATGGTCTGTCATTTCCCGAGTGAGAAACATCGCGAGCTGTCTGGGATAAGAAATGGAGCGAGTTCTTTTTTTTGTTAACATGTGCTCTTTTGAGATATTAAAGAAAGAAGAAACGGTTTTTTGTATGAGATCTATCGATATTTTTTTTTCTTCCTGAGAGATCATGTCTTTTAAAACTTCTTTCGCGAGAGGAACACTAACGGCTTCTCCCGTAAGCTTCGCGTAAGCGACGACGCGGATAAAAGCTCCTTCCATTTCGCGTATATTTGTTTTTATATGTTCCGCGAGGAAATATAAAACATCTTTCGAAACTTGTTGAGAAGTGCTTTCCCCTTTTTTTTCCATAATCGCGATTCTTGTTTCGAAATCCGGAAGATTGATATCCGCGATCAAACCCCACGCGAAACGGGAGATCAAGCGCTCTTCCAGACTTTTGATTTCTCGGGGGGAGCGGTCACTGCAAAGAACGATTTGTTTATGGGCGTCGTGCAGAGCGTTAAATGTGTGAAAAAATTCTTCCTGAGTAGATTCTTTTCCCGCGATAAATTGGATGTCATCGATCAAGAGGACATCAACGTTACGGTACATAGCGCGGAACTTAGGCGTGGCTTTTGTGCGTATCGCGGTTATGAGCTGGTTTGTAAATTCTTCACTTGAAATATAAAGCACTTTCGCTTTCGGATGATTTTTTAAGATTTCATGTCCCAACGCCTGCATAAGATGGGTTTTTCCCAAGCCCACTCCGCCGTAGAGAAATAAAGGGTTATACATCTTTGAAAGTTTTTCGCAAACGGCAAGAGCCGCGGCATGGGCGAAACGGTTGCTCTGGCCGACAACAAAATTGTCGAAAGTATATATCGGATTAAGTCCGACATTGTGAGCGCGCGAATCGTGCGCTGAACGGGAAGAGCCGAAAACAGAGCGTAGCCAGCTGATAGAGTGATCTTTTTCGGATTCTTCCGGAGTTTCTTTTTTAGTGATCGCGAAAGAAGAAACGGTTTTTCTCTCCACGGTGGGAGACATTTTATCTTCAGGGAGGGGAACTATTTTAAAATTAATAGCGAGAACTTCTCCGGATACCTGTTGGACGGCGGTTTTGATAAGACTTATATATTTCTCCCTAATCCAGTTTTCAAAAAACTTATTGGGAACGCCGATCATTACGGATTCAGCGTCTTTTGAGATGAAGGTCAGAGGATCAAACCACGCGTCAAAAACTTGATCATTTACCTCGGACCTTATAAGAGAAGAAACGTTTTTCCAGAAATTTTCCATTGTTTATGAAGAGAGAATAGTTATACAACGTATCCACAAAAAAACAAGCTTGTCCACATGAAACACACCGGATATCAACAAGTTATCCACAGGCTGTTAGCAAACGAAAGAACCCGACAAAACAAGAAAATTCATTAATTCCGAGTTGAAAGACATTATATACGCAAGCCCAAGTCAATGCAAGAAGTTTTTTAACGCCCGGCAAGCCAATTTCGTACGATTCGAGCGCGAATCAATTCAAAACGATGTTGATCTTTTCACATAAACGTCCGTTTTCGCCAAGTCCATGAAATATGACGAACATCAAAAAACAAGGGCGGGTTTGGAACCCACCCCTACGATTCTATCGCGCATCAATTCAAACAGCGTAAGGGTGGCTTTCATTTTTCTTGACTTAGATTCGCGGTATGATATAATCATGAGGTTTAATTATCGATCGGAACGGCGGATACTTTTGGAACTTTTTAAGAAAGCGGGCTTCCCGCGTTTAATAGGAGTTTTGGCATGAAGAAGAATTTAAAAAATAAATCAAATTTAAAGCGTAAAAGAAAACATGGCTTTCGTGAACGGTCAAGTTCCGCTTCCGGCCGGCAGGTTCTAAAAAGACGCCGCCAAAAAGGGCGTAAAGTTTTATCCGCGTGAAGATAAAACATATTTTAAAAACGAAAGAGTTTAGGTTTCTCATAGAAAACGGCAGGAAACTGCGGGGAGAGACGGTTTTTTTATACGCGGATGTGACAAAAACTTCCGGCGAATCCCGCATATCGGCAGGGGTGACAACTTCAAAAAAATACGCGCCGCGCGCCGTAACTCGTAATTACGTTAAACGGTTCATTTACGCGGAGTTGCGAAAATCAACAATCCAAAAAAATACTAATATTCGTATAATCGCGCGGCTGATGAAAACTGTACATGATTTGCCGCGGAAAGAAATAGCCGGTCGGATACGGAAAGACCTGACAAGTTTAATGGTGCAAATAGACGGGGTTGAGTGAAAAAAATATTAATAGCCACGATAAAAGGATATCAGATATTCATAAGTCCTTATATTCCAAGAAGCTGTAGATATTTTCCTACTTGTTCCGAATATGCGAAGGAAGCGATCGACAAATTCGGTGTGATGAAGGGATCGGTATTGGCCGCGCGAAGGATCTTGAGATGCCACCCTTTTGCCGCGGGAGGGATAGATTCAGTTGTTGAAGAGAAGCATAAAGAAAAGGATAATTCATGGAAAAAAGGTTAATTATAGCGGTTGCTCTATCATTAATGATTTTATTGGTGTTTCAAAAGATTTCTCCTAGAAGACAGATGGAGATCCCTTGCCAAGAGGCGGCGACCTCCGGTCTTTCTCAAACCGCCGGAGAAAGCCGTCAGGGAGACTTTCTTCCCGGGAAAAAAGCGAAAAACAAAAGCCTCCAAAAAGAGGATATTACGGAAATAGAGACCGAAAAATATAAGATGATCTTCTCGGATATCGGAGGCAACTTAAAGAAATTGTCCATAAAAGGATATAGTGGTGATATCCCGGAAGAAGTGCTATTGGAAGAGAACGAGCCCGATAATCAAATTTTTTCAATGCGAAGCCCGCTCTTGCCGGAGTTAGATATAAGTAAATTCAGAAGAACCGAAGGGGAAAGCTTTATTGAATACACCATGGTGGAAGAGGGTCTGCTTTCCGTCACGAAAAAATACTCCTTTCGCAACTCTTTAGACTATATAGGGTTAAGTGTTGGTGTTAAAAATCTCTCTTCGCACGATATTCTTTTCTCCTATCAGATCACCGGTCCTTCCGGTCTTAAAAAAGCGGATAGTGTTGCCGGAAGGAATTTTTTAGAAGCAAACGCGTTAATTGATGGGAAAACATGGAAAACAAAAGTAGGCAAAAAAACAATAGAAAAAAATGGAACAATCCCGTGGGTTGCTTTAAAAAATCGATATTTTTCGCTTATTCTGCAATCATTTGAACCGGCAAAATCTTTAATTGTTCAGCCCGAAGGAACAGAAAATCTGGTAACCAGATTGAATAGCGTAAGTTATAGAATTGCACCGAGTGAAACAATAACAAGTGAATACTGTTTATACGCGGGACCTTTGGATGATAAAAAGATCGCGGTTTTAGGCAACGAAGATATGTCAGGGATTGTTGATTATGGATTTTTTGGACCGGTAAGTAAAGTCTTATTGGCGATTTTAAACTTTTTCTACAATATGGTACATAATTGGGGTGTGGCGATAATATGTTTAACGATATTGATCAACGTTATACTGTTTCCGCTTACTTACAAAAGTTTTTCATCAATGCAAAAAATGAAAAAGATTCAACCCCATATGGCGAAATTAAAGGAACTGCACAAAGATAACCCGCACAAGCTGAACAAAGAAACAATGGAGCTGTACAAGAAGTACAATGTAAATCCTCTCGGGGGCTGTCTTCCGATGTTGTTACAGATGCCGATATTTATAGCGCTGTACCAGGGGCTGATGAAATCCATTGAGCTAAAAGGCGCTCATTTTTTATGGGTGAAAAATTTAGCTAGACCGGACGCTGTCCCTCTACCTTTTTCTTTACCGGTAATCGGGGCAAGTGTTAATATTTTACCGCTTCTTATGGTGGGAATGATGGTGATTCAGCAGAAAATTTCACAAGCTTCAGGGGAAGGAACAACCCCGGAACAAGCGAAACAGCAGAAAATGATGATGATGTTTATGCCGATCATTTTCGGTTTTCTCTTTTACCAAATGCCGTCAGGATTGGTTCTATACTGGCTTACAAACACAGTTTTGATGACAGCGGAACAAACTTTTATTGTAAGAAGAACCGGAGAATAACAAGATGGAAGAAAAACAGCAAGGAAACTCCATAGAGGTAGAAGCAGGTTCGCTGGAAGAAGCGATTCAAAAAGCCCTTGAAGTCCTATGTGTCAAGCGGCAGGAAGTAAGCATCAAGGTTCTCAACGAAGAGAAAAAAGGGCTTTTCGGTATGGAAGGCGCCACCCCCACAAAAATAAAAGTGACGATTAAAAAGACATAAAGCCGGAGCGGACACTCAAGTTCGCTTTGACGTTAAAAACCCCTCTCTGTAACGCGATAACAAAACAAAATGATTTCCACGTGGAAAGGTAGAGTGAATAGTGCTCTCCTTCGGCAGACACCTTTTGTTTGTGATTCGATATAAGGGCACACACACGGGTGCGCCCCTACGGTATTAAATGACCCGTCTTATACCAATTACAAAAAATAATTACCCAAAAGGAGAAGAGATCCCGGGCTTGACCCCAGGGCTGGCTCATGCTGTAATGTTTTTTACTAACATTCACCTCCGTCCAGTCTCTGACACCACCATCCTCGTAGGTTAGCGGCGGCTCTTCACGCCGCTATCCTACGAGGTTGGTGGTGTTTTCCGAACGGGCATTAACACAATACCATACGTGCAACCTCGTAGGTTGGTAGTAAAGAACACTACCAACCTACGAGGATGCACTCCCACTATCCCCGAATTCCCCTACCAGATCGGCTCATGTAGCATGAGCCGACCC
>Ga0265594_1000133_pt1 | contig 60009 bp, 28 predicted proteins | sample saktaG_11_FD_190147 | JGI IMG/M metagenome (GOLD analysis project Ga0265594, IMG submission 190147) | Saline water microbial communities from Sakinaw Lake, British Columbia, Canada - sak_2011_5_24_80m | ecosystem: Environmental > Aquatic > Non-marine Saline and Alkaline > Saline ...
TTGCATTATGTTTCTATCTAAAGTTTTGAAATCTGGTTTTACACTCATCGAACTATTAATTGTGGTTGCAATTATTGCTATCTTAGCCGCAATAGCAGTTCCAAATTTTCTTGAAGCTCAAGTTCGAGCTAAAGTTTCTAGAGTTCTTGCCGATGAAAGAACCTTAATTACGGCACTAGAATCTTTTGCGGTTGATAACAAAGGAGGATATCCAAAGTCTGATGCTTATACTTCTGACAGACGAGGAACCGCAGTAAATCCAGGATATAATACTTTAACTTCTCCAGTTTCTTTTATTGCTTCTATCCCAGATGATCCTTTTAGTCAAAAGAAACCAAGATATGGTTTTTCTTTCATTCGTTTATATACTGGAAATGTAATGGATGCGGCGGATGGAAGACGAACATTTTATATATTAGTTAGCGTAGGTCCAGATCAAACCCCTATGTTAAGCACTGATTTAGGAAACAGGGGAGATGAAATTATAAAATCTGTAAAAAATGGGAAACCTGGATCATGGGGGATTCCTTATGACCCAACAAATGGTTCAGTAAGTGCTGGAGGAGTTTTTTCAGGAACAGCTGAGAAATTTTCAGTTGCAAGAAATCAAGATTCAGCTCTTTAAAAGTTTTAAAAATAGGAGATTTATATTATGTTTTTATTAAAATTTATAAAATCTGGTTTTACTTTAATTGAACTTTTAATTGTTGTTGCAATTATTGCTATTTTAGCTGCGATAGCAATTCCAAATTTTCTTGAAGCTCAAACAAGAGCAAAAGTTGCAAGAACGAAAGCAGATATGCGAGTTGTTGTAACTGGAATTACAATGTTTTTTTCTGATACAAATTGTTTATTAGTTGATTTCTGGGACGACGACACAGCAGAAGGACAACAACGTTTAAGAGATTGGGTTGGAAATCAAAGTCAAAACAATCGTGGAGGAATAATTGGAATATATACTCCTTTGACAACTCCTGTTGCTTATCTTTCCAGTATTCCTTTAGATCCTTTCGCAATAATGCCTCCTGATTTTGGTGGTTTAATCCAAGCTGATCAACTTCCTCCATATACTTATTTTTATGTTGATCAAGAAGACAAAATAAGTGACAATAACGACACTGGTTTCAATCTTGAAAATAATGAATATCTAATTATTAGCGTAGGTCCAGATCAAACTTTAGATTATGGTCAATCAAGTAAAATACAAACTTATGATCCAACAAACGGAACAAAAAGTAGAGGTGGCATTATATATAGCAGTAAGACAATGTGGTCTTTATTTAATGCAGAATATCTTTAGAAAAGTAAAAAAAATATGAATATTGTTTGGCTTTGCTCGTTAGATCCCAGCGGTTATTCCAGCTGTGCTAGAAATTACACAAAATCATTGTATAAAAATAAAAGATGCAATATTAAGTTTATTGCAAACAATGTTGCAAGAAATATAAATACATTAGGTTTAGATAAAAAAGAATTAGATTTTTTTTCTAGTATAGCAACAAATCAAGTTAAAAAAGATGAGATTTTAATTCAACACGCAGTTCCTGATAGAATGATTTTCGGGAATAAAAAAGAAATTTTATATACAGTTTGTGAAACAAAAATACCAAAAAGATGGGTTAGTATTTGTAATAGATGTGATTTGATAATGACAGCAAGTAATTTTTGTAAAGAAAAAATGTTAGAAAGCGGTTGTAATGTTCCAATTCATGTAGTTCCTCATACATTTGATATTACAAAATGGAACATAAATATAAAACCTTTAAATATTTCAAATTTAAAGAAATATAATTTTTTAACAATAGCAGATTTCACTCCTAGAAAAAATTGTAAAATGCTTATAAAATCATTTATAAAAACATTTAGAAAGAATAAAGATGTTTCATTAACAATAAAAGCATATTATAATTCATTTGACAAACAAGATAAAATTAATTTAATAAATAGAATAAAGAAGATAGCAGATTCTACAAATATTCCTAAAGAAGAAAGACCTTGTATTTTCTTTTATGGAGAACCTATTTTAGAAAATTTATTACCAAGATTTATGATGAGTTTTGATTGTTTAGTTAGTCCTCACAGAGGAGAAGGGTATGGACTTACTTTATCTCAAATGATGTCTCTTGGAAAACCAGTTATTTCTACAAATTATTCTGGAAATTTAGATTTTATGAATGAAGAAAATAGTTATTTAATAGATACTTCTGGATTTGAACCCGTAACAGAAGAAATGATTGTTATAAATCCAAATTATGAAGATCAGAATTGGGTTATTGTTGACGAATCTTCTCTTTGCGAAAAAATGAAATATGTTTTTGAAAATCAAATAGAAGCAAAGAATAAAGGAAAAATTGCTGTTAAAAACATAAAAAAGAAAACATCTTATAAAGTAATATCGAACCAAATTCTTGATTTGTTGGAGGAGAACAGTTGAAGATACCAATTTTTGTAATGTATCATAATCAAAAAGAATGGTCAGAATTGTGTTTAGAGTATTTGCAAAAAAACACAAATAAAAACTTATATGAATTAATTTTAATTAATAATGGAAGTAGTATTAATTTAAATACAAATATAAAATATAAAAAAGTAGATTTTAAAGAACCTGTTGGAGTTTCTTTCGCATATAATGAAGCTATAGAAAAATATGCAAAAAATAGTAAATATTTTATAATATTACATAATGATGTTTTAGTTACTCCAAAATGGTTAAAAAAAATGTTAAAATGTGCGAACAATATAGATAGAGATTTTTCTGCAATTTTTCCTAGAACAAATTATGCTACTTCTGACACACCAAGCAAACATGATGAAGAAATTAAAGAAATATTTTGTAAAAATAAAATTGGAAATAAAAAATTAATCCTAAAAGAAAATATTTATGATAATTTAAGTAATACATATAATGATGGAATAGAAGGATATTGCGATAATACAACTGGAAATTTTCAAAGCGAAACAGGAAGGTATTGTGTTTCTGATGAATTATGTTGTTTTTGCACATTATTTAATTCAGAAAACTTTTTTAACAACAATATGTTTGATACAGATTTTTTAAATGTTGGTGGAGAAGCAAAACTTTTACATTATTTATCAGTAACAAAATATAATATATATCCTATACATTTGTTAGAAGTTTTTGTTCATCATAATGGAAACACAACAAGCGATATGCTTGGGCATGATTTTAAAGCAGAAGAGCAAGAAAGTGAATCTATTTTAAAGAAAAAAATACAAGAAATAGAAAAAAAAGAAATATTAAAAAAGAAACAAAATACATTTTTTTTAAAAGACAAATCAAATATGTTAGTAGTAAGAAGTATTGGAATTGGGGATATAATTATATCTTTGTTTTGTTTGAGTTTTTTAAAAAAAATTAAACCAAAAATACACATTACATATGCTACACATTTAGATTTTATGAATTTTGTGTCTAATTTTGATTGTGTTAATAAAGTTATCCCTTTTTCTGAAACGGATTTTTCAAAACAATTATATAAAGATAAATTTGATATAATATTTGATTGGTCTAATGAAAACTTAGAAAAAAAGACGCAAAGTAAACATTTACATAGATTTGATTTAATATTATCATTATTAAATAAAAATCTTGGTGACAAATCTTGGTTTAATGGAATAAAAAAAGATTCTTTAACAATTCCAAAATATTGTTTAAAAAAGAATAAAGAAATTCCAAATAGAAACAATAATTTACCACTTATTGCGATTTCTCCTTCTGGAACAACCCCTATTAGAAGTATGCCAGATGAATTATTAAGAAATATAATTAAAATAGAATCAACAAACAAACAAATAATAATTTTAGGGAAGGAGAAAATAGACATAGAATCAGAATATATGTATAATGTAATTAATTTATCTGGTAAAACAAAATTAGAAGAAATACCAGAAATTATATCATTATGTGATTATGTTTATACTACAGATTCTGGAGTTCTTCATATAGCTGGTATTTTAGAGATTCCAACTCGGTCTTTTTTCGGGTCTATTGATTCAAAATTAAGAACAGGTTTATATAAGGAAAATGAAAAAAACAAAATTTATTGTAAAAAAGAATTACCATGTGTTCCTTGTAATGATGTAGGATGTAGCGAAATATATTGTATGAAGTATACTAAGGAAGAAGTTGAAAAAATTATAAATGACTAAAAAGTTTTATTATTCAATTTCTATGAATTTTGAAACCAACTCTATAATAATAGGAGTTGACGATTCTAATTTTACAATGTTTTTTAGAACAGAAAAAAAAGTTGAACCAATAATAAAACCTACAAATTACGGATATAAAGTAACATATAAAAAATTATGGGAAGGGATTAATATTGTTTATGAATTAAGAGAAGATTCAATAAAAGAATCTATAATAATACAAAATAATAATTTTCCTTCTCAAATTTTTATTGATATTAAAACAGAAAATTGTTTTATTGCTCAAGAAAATGACAAATATATTATAGTAGATAAAGATAATACAGAAATATTTTCAATACCTTTTCCTTATGTAGTTAATAATAAATTGAACAAACATATAGATATGAAACAATTTTGTAATTTCGAAAAAGATGATAGTGATAGTTTTTTTAAATATACTTTTAATAAAAAAATAATAAAAAACTTTCCAATTATAGTAGACCCTACATTTTCTTTTAATACATCTTATTCAAGAAACTACAGTTATGTAAGAAGTGTATTTGACAAATACAACACAATGCTGTTAACTGGAGCTACTAATTTTAATAATTTTATATCAGAAGAGTTATCTTCAACTAATGGCAAAATAAACACAATGTCAGATGATGTTATTTTTGAAAGCACAATTAGTGTTATATTTCCTTGGGTAACAGAAGGTAGCGTTTCTTTTAATATGAGTAAGGGTAATAAAACAATAAGAATATCTTCTAAATTAATAGGCTCTATTGGAGGAGTAAATAGCGATATTCCTTTTGCTTATGTTGATATAGAGATTCCGTTTTCTTCTCCTGGAAATATAGAAATAAATTGTTTATTGAAAACTCCTTCTTATAATGATTTAGATTTTCCTATTTCTTATAAAAAACCGATTACTTATATGCCTAAAATTGGTATATTTAGTAATGATTATATTACTGGATCAACAAATATTTTATCTGTTAAAAACTTAACAATACAACAAGTTTCTTCTTTTAAACCAATTGAATACAGTGTTATTCCTTATGATTTAGATGCTTCAGAACAAGATTATAGAGATATGGGAAGAACTGTTAGTTTTAAAAGAACAGCAAAAAAAGTAGAAGCAAAATCTCCATATAGATTAACAACTTATTTTGATATTGATGATTCTACCGTTCCAGTTCCAACTACGTCTATTTTTACTGGAGACGAGACATCAGAAGGTGGTGGTTTTTGTTATTCTTTTGCTAATAATTTAAATGCTATTTTAAGATCAGCAATTAATAATAGAGTTAATACTCACGAATCTACAGATTTGAAGAAAAAATATATTTATATTTCTAATAGAGATATTACTTTATATAAAAGAGATAGACAAATTTCAGATACAATTGTTTTTATTCCTAGTTTAAAACCTTTCTTTTATTTTATAATGAAGAACGAAGGAACTTTACAAGATTATTGTGATAGCAATAAAATGACAATAACAGAAATGGGGGAAGGTATAAAAGATGATCACACTACACTTGATTTTATTGATGTTCCTGTTTTTTCTCAGAAATTTAATGGCTCATACAGAGTCGAATTTGATTATTCATTCGGTTATGGTAGCGGATATACTGACGAAACAGTTATAGACGAGAATAATCCAGGAATAGATATTCCTTATAAATCTATTGATAATAATTTACTAAAACAAGGAGTTTTAGTTGCAAACAAAGATGGATTATTAAAAACATATAGAATATTTTATAGCACACAATATAAAATTGTTTTAAAAGGAAGAGCTGCTAGTTATTTGAAAGATTCTACTAGTTTTTCTATTTTCTTTTTTAATTTTGATAAAATAACTTTAATTTCTAGCACAGGAAAAAGTTTAACACAAAGATTTGATTTGTTAAAAGATTATTTGGATACAGAGAATGGTTCTTTAATATATAATGAAATATCGTATTCAACTGGAGGAACAGGTGAAAACATCGTTGCGAATTTATATGATGAATATTTAGGTTTTATTGGCGAAAAAAATATAACAAACGGGGAATGGAACTTTTGGACTTAAAAAAGGTTTTTTTTTAAGTTTTTTTGAATAAAGTAAAGAAGCCTTAAAATTAAAAATCCATTTAAGTAAAGAACATCAAGGAGAGAATTACAATGGCAGACTTAACAATTAAATCTTATGAATCATTTTTTTCGTTTTTAGACAAAGATGAAACTGTTTCTGCAAGGACTTTGAGCGTTTCAGCAAGTCGTTCTTTTGCACAAATATTTAAAGCTCAAGCTCCAGAAATAGAAAGTATATTTTTTCTAGCAGACGAAATAACAACAACTATTGCAACAACGTTTACTGTTGAAGTATATAGTGTTACTACAACAGGTGCTGTTGGAGAAGAAGTTTTTACTTTAAATAGTCTTGTTGGAACTGCTACTTCAAGTACTTTTCAAAAATTAGGAAGAAATTCTTCAGCTTCTGGAGATGGAAACGCATATTGGTATTCGTTTTCTAATAGTTGGACTTTTACAGAAGATAGTCATTATGCCATTGTTTTTAGTAGCACAAGCTCTACAGCACATAATATTTATCATACTTCAGTATATAGATCTGATACTTTTAGACAAGTTCAAGTTTCTACAAATTATACAAGTGGTTCTGGAACATTCTTAAATAGTAATTATACAGAAGGTTCTTCTGCATTTGGAGAAGGAAGAATAGGTTCTCTTTGTGTTGGATTCTTAGGATATGATATTGATCATGTTTCTGATCCAGTATTTGATTCTGGAGAAGTAATTATAGGTGGTTCTGATTCAAAAAGAGGTTATCCAACATATTTGTTCGTTAAAAAAGCAGGAAGTTCTGTAAAAGTAAGATTTTTTCAAGAATCTCCATCTGTTGGTGACTCTCTTGAAGCAAATAGAGCGGATATGACATGGTATTGGTATCAAGAAGGAACAATGCCTGTTACTAATGATCCTGCAATATTAAATAAAACAAGTAATCAAGCTAGATTAACAAATACTGCTAATTTTGTTTTATTTGTTCAACCTGAAAAATTTGCACCATATCCAAAAATCTTCTTTCCAGAAACTTCGTTAACTCTTGATTCTGATAGAGTTGGAGCAATTACTATGTATGATAGTAATCCTTCTGCTCATCCTATTCAAAGAGAAGAAAATATAATTTATAACACTACTAATGAGTTTGATGATCAAAATTGGGCTCATTTTGCGGAAAAAAAGAGTTTTGTTTTTTCATCATCTGCGGAAGATAGAGATCCAACAAAATGTGTAAATCCTTCTTATATTGATGCTATTTTAGAAGATAGAACAAGCGATGTAGAAGAAACAATGAAAGCTCTTGCTAATGGTACTTTACCTGCAACTGGATCAATAAGAGGATATACAAATCCTATAAAATATAAAGGATATTATATGGCTTTTGCTAAATATTTGGCAGGTCGAGAGGACGTTACTACAAGTTACAGTTCTCAAATAGCAACAGCAAGTAATGGAGATTTAACTTGGTCTTCTATATCTTTACAACTAGTTTCAAGTGAAAACCCAACTGGGATAAAACCATTAGCTATTTTAGATGCTGTTGTAGAAAATGTTAACGGAATAGAAACATTATTTTTGTTATTTTTAATTGAAGAATTAGATTCTGAATTTTTTCGAATAGGCTACACTCAAGAAATAGTAGTAAATGCAATGGATCTAACTCTTGTAAATATTTCTGGTGATGTAGCTGGAGATAGTAATTTCGTTACTTTAGGAGTAGATTATCAATTATCTAAATTTCTTCCGTCACCAAATAAAAATTATTTAATGTTTACAACAAGAAATGAAGCAAATAAATTTGGTTTATGGAAAATTGATTTAACTTCTACAATTTCGGATAGCAATTTCACTCTTGTTACTAGAGGGTTTAATTCTGAATTAGATAATGATAAAGAACGAGAAATTACTTGTGCAATAGAAGGAAATAATGGAGTTTTTGTAGGAACTAGTGTAAATGGAAATACAGATGGAAGAATGGGAGAAGTTTATTTTATAGATTCTAATTTTAATATAAGACAAATAATTTCTGGAGATATAACTCAAAAATGGTTTGCTAAAGATCCAACTGACACAAATGTAAAATCTTATTCTGAAGTTTTTGGTTCTGCACATTATTTGGCAAAACCAAATGAAAAAGTTGCTTTTATGGCATTAGTAAATAATATTCTTCATGTTTGGCTTTCTAGAGAAAACAATGCGGAAGGCGATCCAATACATATTGCCCATAATCTAGGAAGCAATAAAACAAAAGTTCTTAGAGTTTTCCCTATTGGAATGGAAGAAGAAAGAACTGCTTTTGCTTCTAATTCTACATATGAAAAAAGCAGAACAATACATAATATAACAGATGGTGCTATTTGTGGTAATTATATATATGTTTGTGGTTCATATTTATTTGGTAGTGAAGTTGCCCCAAGATGTATTGTTTATGACAAAAGAACAATTAATCATGCTTTTGAAAGTTATGAAGGAGCAAGTTATCCACAAATAATTGCTAGTCATAAAGATTCATTAGATGTTGGTTTTAGTTACCAATATGGTTATCAATTTGGAGTATATGATGGAGATACTCAAGCAACTTATGAATATTTTTCAGACAGCAAAATATATGATGATTATCCAGCTTTGCTTCCAACAAAAACTACAAGTAGAGTTGGGAAATATTGTGGTATAGTTTTCTCTATAAATTTCACTGATAGTGGTGTCTCAGCAGATAGTGAAACTGGTTGTTTAGAATATAATACAGGTGATATTAATCCAAGATTAATTACTCAAAACGGAGTATGTTATCTAATTTGTGATAATTTAGATTATGGTTTTCATTTATATAAAATGAGAGGTATTAAACAAGATCCTCAATATTGGGGAACAACAACTGCTTTAGACCCAGAAATGTATTTACCAGCATATGATAGTAGAACAGCTTATATAGGAAACGGTAGATCTGTTCAAGTTTCAGAGATAGATGGAATTAATTTTTTAAGTTTATATACAAATAATGCTACTGGAAATTATCCTGATACTCCAGATAATGAAACTGCTTCTTATTATTTATATATGTATAGAATTACATTAGGTCTTAAAAAACCACAAACATTATCGTTTTATTATAAATTTAATTATTTGAGAGAGCAATATGACAAAGAAAGATATGTTGGAGAAATTCCAATAACAGATCAGATCATAGAAGATTTAGCTAATCCTGGAAATATGAATTTAGTTGTAAAATATGCTAAATCTTGGGAAGATTTATATTATTCTCCAACAAAAGAAATTGTAATACCATTAGCTTTTGATGTTTCAGAAGATCCAGAGAATACAAACAAAGGTTGGTATCACTATGTTTCTAAAAGCGATATTTCTGATACTTTCGTAAGAATTGAAAGCAAAAATTTAATAACTCCTTTTGATACAGACTTTATGTGGGATGGAATGTCTGATGATATTACAAATTTGGGTTATACATATTATGATAGAATGGGGGATGGAACAAATACAGTTTCAGATCCTTATGCAGAAATTCTTGTTAAAGGTTTAAAATTTAGTGACGTTAATCTTCTTAATGCTAGTGTTACAAATACTAAAAAAATAGCAATAACTGGTATTGTTAATAATAAAATAGATCCTGAAGAAATAATTAATAATGGAGTTAATATGGTTTCTGGTGATGAAATCATAATTGATTTTCCAAAAAGTATTTTCTTAGGAACAGTCTCTTTTGATGCTAAACCATTTGGTATTGGTGATGGAGCAAGTTTTAAATTTCAATATCTTCCAAGTTCTTCTCAAACTCAATATGGAGAAGAAATTGTAGATGAAGTTGATTGGAAAGATATAGGAACTATTTATTTTGAAGCAGGAACTACCGATTATTCCTCGGTAGAAAACAGTGCTATTCGAGAAATGGTAAAGACTTTTAGAATTGTATTATATTCAGAAGTTGAATTTAGTGTTAAAAATCTTGCAATTGAATCTTTTGGAAATAGCACAAATACTTTTACTTCTACAAATGTTTCAAATCCAGAATTAATTCTTGTAGATGATATTGGTGGATTAATTGGCGCAAATGAAGATAATGAAGCTTCTGCTTATTCAACATTTAACAAAGAAGATTCAACTATGACTATAGATTTAGGGGCGGCTTATTCATTAACTCGTATTACAATGAATACATATGCTGGATTATCTAGATTTATAAAAGTAGAGACAGAACCTACGGCAGCAGGAAGCGATTGGGTAACTATTTGTGATGATAGCGTTATTGATTACGAATATACTTTTGTTACTTGGCAACCAAAAACAAAATCACAATCTAATGAAATTGAAGTAACTGTTGTTACTGATACAACAGAGATTGGGGAATTAGATGCTTATAATAAATCATTAAATTCTATTGAAACTAATTTCTCAACATTCTTTACAGACGGAGCACTTAGAGATCAAGTATTTAAACCAAATACTGATAAATCAAGAAATTTAACAATTGTAAATAGTTATGATGCAAGCGGAGACAATCAAGGTGTTCTCGTATTAAATGCACAAATGGATGAAGATGGTCAATTTAGAAGTGATGTTAGTAATGCAACAGGATTAATAGAAAGAAAACTTAATATTGATTTTCCAAATACAACTGTAAGAAGAATAAAAATTACAACTTATGGTTTTGATGGAAGTGGAGAAGAATCTCCAATTAAAATTAATGGTTTAAAAACATATACAGCATTAGTTGATGATGATGGTATAGCAGAAACTCCATCAGCAACACCCACTTGGGAAATTACATTAAAGACTAGCGCTACAAGTTCAATTTAACGGAGTTTAAGAATGGCGATTAATACTATCCCAATTAGTGGGAGTTCTCCTATAACAGGTAATAATACAGATTATTACGAAATAGAATTATCACATCCATTATTTGGTATAAATGATATTGAAGATTTACATTTTCAATATGGTTATGGATATGGAAAATTTGCTCAAAGTCCAGGAGATGTTTTTGGTGTTCCAGAAACTACATATTTTGATGTTTTTGGTATAACAAGTAATTACGGATACGGATATGGATATATTGGAGATAGTTTACTTCCTATAACCAATCCTAGTTTAGAACAATATGGATGGGGACATGAATTAACACATGTTATTGCTGCTGATGGGGTTGATTCAATAAAAGTATATGCTTTTGTTAAAAAAAATGGTATTGCAGTTGGATCAGGAACAAGAGTCATCTTTTCTGGTAGTGCAGGTATTACATTTTCTAAGAATGTATCTATTACTGATGCTAGCGGTATTGCAACAGCTATTATATCAATGGATTCTAGTATTCAAAGAAATTTAAACGAAGATGGTTCTGGAGCAGTGTTGATAGATAGACCAGATATGGGTTATATGACTATTAGAGCAGAAATTTATGAAAATTCTCAATTAACAAGTAAAACAGTAACAACTCAGGCAACTCAAACTTTTGGAAGTGATGTTATTGCAGATGTTACTATCCCAATTAGTGGAACTGATTAATTTAATTCTAAAATGAACTTAATATATTCTCTTTCGGTTATCTCTGGATTAAAATCTATTACATTTTCTTTTTTTACTTCTATATCATTTAAATACCATTTTTTATAATCTTTTCCAAATTCAATAGCTGGTCCATCAATTCTATGTTTTTTCCCATTTAAATACCAAGCTTTCCATCCATCTACATATTCAACAGCAGGATCATCAATTCTATGTAATTTACCATTTAAATACCATTCTTTGTTTCCGTTTGACCATTCAATAGCTGGACCGTTAATTCTATGAAGTTTTCCATTTAAATACCATGCTTTATATCCACTTATATGTTCAACAGCTGGACCGTCTTCTCTATGATATTTTCCATTTAAATACCATTTTTTACTTCCATATTTATTAATTACTAATTCTGATTTGTTTTTCATAATAATCTCTTTATTGACTCATTACAAAATCTATATATTCTCTTTCTGTTAAACTTATTTTAACTATCATATCTTTTTCTGTTACTTTTTTACCATTTAGATACCAATATTTATCTCCATTTTTATATTCAATAGCTGGACCATCAATTCTATGTAATTTATCATTAAAATACCAATATTTGTCTTTCCCATATTCAACAGCAGGACCATCAATTCTATGCCTTTTACCATTTAAATACCAAACTTTATGTCCATTTGCACATTCAACAGCTGGACCATCAATTCTATGTAATAAACCATTTAAATACCAAATTTTATCTCCATTTAAACGTTTAATAGCTGGACCATCTTCTCTATGACATTTACCCTTTAAGTACCATTCTTTAGTTCCATTTGCATATTCTTTAGCAGGACCATCTTCTCTATGATATATGCCATTTAAACACCAAATTTTATTTCCATATTTATCAATTATTAATTCAGGTTTTTTCATAATAATCTCTTTATAAACTAATTACAAATTCTAAATATTCTCTTTCTGTTATATCTGGATTAAAATCTATCACATCTTCTGCTTTTACTTTTTCGTCATTTAAATACCATTCTTTATTTCCGCTTTTATATTCAATTGCTGGTCCATCAATTCTATGTCTTTTGCCATTTAAATACCAAAATTTAGATCCATCTTTCCATATAATAGCAGAACCATCTTTTCTGTGTAATAAACCATTTAAATACCATTTTTTATTTTCATATTTATCTATTTCTAATTTTGGTTTCTTTTTCATTTTTTTCTCCAATTTCTTTAATATATTATATATGATTCTCAAAAATTTGTCAAGGATTTAAACTGTCATTTTTCAAAAAATAGCCACCAATTAAGGTGGCTAATAATAAGAAATAATAATTCTTATTTTTTAGGAGGGCTCTTTTTAGAAGTCTTCTTTTTCTTAGGAAGTTTTTTGCTTTTTGTTTTAATAGAAGATTCTTTATTGATATTGGCTACCAATTTTTCAATATCACCTTTACAAAATAAAGTACCATTATTCATTGGTTCAAAATCTTTCTCTTTTTCTTTATCCAAATCAATTGTCACACATTTAGAATCAACTTTTTTTCTTTTTAATATTTGTAATTTTCCAGTATTTTGTTTTATCTTTTCTATTTCTTTTTCATTTTCATTTAGCTCTTTTGACATTTGTATGATAGAAATATTTTTTATCTTATTCTTTTCATAAAGAGTCTTTAATGCAATAGAATTTAACTGATTTTGTGATAAATTTGATTTTAATAAATAATCTTTCATTATAATTGGATCAGAATTTATATCTGGTTTTTCTGCAATTATAATTGTATTTGTTAAGTTCTTAATTACATCTAAAGATTCTTCTTTTTCTTCTTCAACATTTTTTTTATCAGATAAAATCATTTTTTCTATTTTCTTTATGTGAATATCTGATAAACTTTTTAAAACATAAAATACATGTAATGAATCTTCTAATTCTTTTTTAAAATTGTTTTCCATTTTTAAATCTCCTCATTTCATTGAGTTTTTTTAATTTCGAGAAACACTCCTAATTCGTGACCTCCTTTTAATAATTATAATTCTCGTATTTATATATACGATTTTTGTTTTCTGCAAAAAAAAGAAGAAGGGATTTTTATAATTTTTACAGAAAAAGAAAGGGAAGAGATTTCAATCATTAATATCTATTATTTTCTTTATTAAAAATAAACAAAAACAGGATGTAAAAGGAGCATCCTTCAAGATTTAGCAAAATCTTGTTAACTAAAAAAAAATATGCAATCTGAATTCCTTAATTCTCCGTATTATACAAAACAATGCAGAAAACCAACCATAATTTCACCAAAAACAGATTCCCATTGGACAGATACTAAGACTGATGTTGATTTTGATTGGAATTATAATGGTTTAGATGGTCAATATCAATATAGAATACAAGTTTTTAACATTCCATATACTTATCTTTCTGCAACAATAGACGAAGAACAACCTCTTTGGTATACTGATACAAATTTAGATAATTCAGCAGCGATCATAGCAGAAGCAATAGATGCAGTATCTTTTGACAGTTTTTCATCAACAAATTTAATTACTGGCGGAACCTTTGCAGATAGCACAAATTGGACCATAGGAACAGATTGGAGCATTTCTGGAGGAGTTGCAAGTCGAGCAGCAGCAAGTATAGACACTCTTGAAAATACAAGCTTTACATGCACTTCTGGAAAAAGATATAAAGTTATTTATACAATTACTGCAACAAGTGCAACAAGTGCAACAACAGGAACTCTTAATTTTACATTAGGAGGAGTTGATGGAATAGAAAGATCTACAGCAGGAACTTTTTCAGAAACAATTACTACAACTTCTGCTTCAACTCTTACTTTTCAAGCAAATAATTCTACAGCTGTTACTTTTTCCATAGATAATGTTAATGTTAGAGAAGAAGTTCCTCTTGATACAGGAATTATAACAAGTATAAATACAGATGCAACATTAGATTTAACATTTTTGCCAGAAGATGATGGTGTTTTTATATGGAGAATGCAAACAAAAGGATATATGGCAAGCACTTGGAGTAATTGGGCGAACGATGGATTAGTTAGAATTGACGCAAATACTCCTGTAATCAGAAATGCTTGTATAGAAACTTATTATGATTCATATAGAACAATTTCTTTATTGTCAGATTTATCTTCCCCATATATGTATAAAGAGAACGAAGATAGTTATAAAATAAGAGGAGTAGATTCTAACGAAAACTCAGGACTATATATTTATTATGATTATAAAGAAGAAGCACTTGTTTTAAGAGGGAGAGGATGGGATAGCACTTCTAATACTAAAAGATATTATGGAATGTTAACTTTTCATGCTGAACAAATTATTGATTCTTTTGACAGAACGCAACCTTATACTCCTTTCCATATAATGGATGTTGTTGATGGAGCAATAGTATATACAATAGAAAGAGATGGAACATATGGTCCTTCAGAAAAAATAAAATCTAATTTTGCTTTAGATCATAGATCTTTATTTGTTACAGAAAACAATGTAGGAACAACATCTGCTGGAAATTTTCTTCCTAAAGGACTTCCAAATTATGATTATGAAACAGGGATTTATTATGAAGATATAAACACACAAGATCATCCTTCAGCAGCAACTTCTAGCACAACATATTTATCTTCTTTTCCTTGGCACACTTTTAAAGTTCCAGGCAATAAAAGGTTTATTTTTCCAGGAACAACAACAGAAATAACTTTTGGAACTTCGTCTGAAACTCTTGTAGAAATGCGTTATCCAGCTCCTTTTCAAGATGTTTTTATTCTTTTTAAAGATGAAACAGAATTAAGAAAAATACTTGCTTATGGGCAATATAAAAATTGGAATCAAATTGTAATGCTTCCAGATGAAGACGGATATTTAGATAGTGCTTGGGAATTAAACAGAGGTTGGGATGTAGAAAATAATAGAGACGCTAGAACTTCTCCCGCAGATACATCAAATACTACATACAAAATATTTGAATCTAATACATATATAGATTCTACTAATCCAGGAATGGGTTCTATCTCTGACAGATTAAAAAAAACAGGAATTACCGATAATAATGGAAATGGTGAAATTAATTTTCTTCCACATTCTCACTCTTTATATTTTAACATAGCATTAGAAGAAGATAAAGATACTGCAATTAAAATATTTTTAAATCCTAGAAAATTAACTTCTTTAGGGGTAAATGGATTTACAAGTGGAATAAATTTATTTAGTACAGAATTTCATATGTATCCTAAAACAGATTGTTGTAATGTAAATGATAGAAATTATGAATCAAATATATTAATAGATGAAGTAAATATAGGAAGATCTATTATTTCTCCAAGAGATTTGTCTGTTTTTATTGAAGAAAATTATGGATCAAATCGTAAAAAATATTATAAAAATGTTAAATACGGAGTTCCGTATACGACTGAAAGTTTTGATCAAATTTTAGATACAAAAGAATTTGCAATAGGAAGTGAATATAGTTATTTTGTTAATAATTATACAATTAATGAAGATAATATAAGTTATACAGATCAAGAATTTAATGGTTCTTTTAGAATAAAAATTCCTCCTGAATATGATTATATCCCATATTATCACGCAAATTCTGTAAGCTTAGCAGATGCTGATAGTGATTATAAATCTCCTCTTCCTCATATATTTAATGCTAGTCCTGTTTCTGGAACAGAAGAGGATACTGTTGGATGGGATTCTTTAATATTAAAAACATCAAATAGTGTAAGTTCAAATGATGGACTTGTAAAAGACGATTATATTTATAATACAGATTTTGCTCGTTTTATGAGCACTTCTAGAATTCTTGGACAACCATATCCATATTATTATAATGAGATATTATGGGATGCGTTAACAAATACTAGAGGAAAAATAATAAATCATCATTCTTATTGGAATAAAACTAGCACAAAGAAAACATTTGAATATGGTTTTAATGGAAATTCAATATATAATGGTGGATATAGTAAAGATAGTGTAGTATATAATAAAATAGATAGAGGACTTTATGGGATTGTAGATACTCTAGGGGAAAGTGGATCGGTATATACTACAAAGTTGTTTTTAAAAGATTTTTCAAATTTTCTTTTTAGAAGATCTGTAGAATATGTTGTAGAAACTACTGCAATAGATGGTGAAGACAAATTTACATCTGCAATAAAACCTAATAATTATAGTTATACAGGAGGTCCGTGGAGTTTTGGAGGAACAAACAATATACTGCAAAGTAGTGCTAATACAAACGGACCTGGATGGATATATAATCTTGCGAGCGATACTTCTTTTGCATCAGCGTTAATTTCATATGATAGTTCTATGCAAGGAAATCATGGAGAAAATGGCATTTCTGTAACAAACTGGCTTTCTGAATCTGGATTAAGTTCTTCTTTTTCTGGGCAATATTTAATTTCTACAAACGGAGAAGGTGAACAAGTTTTAAGAATGGTGAAGGACAATCCAACAGCAGATGATACTTTAATGTTAAGAGGAATATTAGATAAGGAAGATTTATCTGTTGGAACAGGATTAGTATCAGGAGATACACTTTCTTTAGGTAATGTTTTTGGAAAAGTTTATTTACACGATACTTCAGAAAGAGTTGTTAGAATGTTTTTTGATATTGGAGATTCTTCTTCTGGAATAAAAGAAATGAGATATTTTATTCAAACAATTCCAACAGAATTAGTAAGTTCTTCTCCATATATTGGAGATGATATAAAAAACACAATTACATTACAAACAATAAATAATTATAGTGATACAGCAGCTGATTATTCTACAGATGCTTATGCTAATGTTCAAAATTTTAGAACTTCTATGACAATTAATCAAAGATTTTTAGAAACAAGAAGTTATAATACAATAACAAACTCAGGAGATGTTATTTCTGATACAGACTTAACTGGTTATGGTGTTAATAGATTTTATGTTGATGTAATTGTTGGAGAAGCAGCTTATTATATTTTACATCTTCAAGTTAAGAACAAAGTAGACAAAGAATCTAATATATATTCTATAGCTATAAAAACAGAAGATGAAGCAACAATAGATACTTCTCTTTCTCCAATAGAAAGTGTTATTATCGCAACAGATAACGGTGATGTTTTTACAGAAACAGAAACTTCTAGAACTAGAAGTGATGGAACTACAAATTATACATTTACAACAACTTCTTTACAACAAGATCAACTTGCTGCTCGTTCCATTGTTGTAAAAAATATTTTAAGAGAAAACGGAACAGATTACACAAATACAAATGATTTACTAATGGGGTTTAGCGATAATTTCGGTCTTCATTATAATGTTTATTCTCCATTTTCTTCTGTTAATATTTGGGATTTTTCAAGACCAATTGTAATTAACACTAAATCTTTTGATTATTTTGTTAGAGGGAATGAACCTGATTGGTATTTTGATCCAAACAATATTAGACATTATTCAATAGATTCTACTGAAGAATTAACATTAAATAGTGCAGCTGGATATGCTCCTGGAAATGTAGGATTGTCAGAAACGACATTAATAGGTTTAATGAACGAAAGTGGAACTAGCAAATCAAATCCTCTTGCAGAAAAGATGTATAATTTTAGAGAAGAATTAATTGGAAAGAAATTAATAATAGGAAATAATTTGGATCTTAAATATACTATACTTCATATATTTAAAACAAACATTTTACCTACAAAAAGATCAAATCTTACAACTAATATTGATTCTGATACAAAAACTAAAGTTTGGATTTTAGTAGAAGATTCTAATGCTATTGGAGCACTTGTTTTAAGTAGAAAAGCACAATATTATGATAGTAGTCATTCTAAATATACAGAATATAGAGGAAGAACTGGATGGAGACAATATGTTTCTTCAACTTCCGATGCTGATTATACTATAAAAACTACAAATTTTGGTTATGCAGATTTTGAAGATTTTGATGAAGATTATATGGAAATAGCAAATGAAGCACTTGGTATAGACCCACCAAGTGATTTAGATGGAGAAATTCCAGGAATTGTAGATTTTACAACAGAAAACTTAACAACAGAAAATGTAGCTATTGATTATCAAAGAGAATCTTTTTATATTTCTCAATCATCATTATTCACTAAAAGCTCAGGGCTACAAACGCAAGAAGATTGGACTATACGAATATTTAAGTTATATGCAAATAAAACATATAATACAGTATCTTCTTGGGAGAACTTTAATCATAGCAATTTTGTAGGATTAGAAACTTATGACAGATTAATATTTGGTGAAAATTATGAAATAACAAGTTCTATTTCATATGTAGATTCTTCAAATAACGCAATTTTCGTTTCAACAGATTCTTTTGATGCAACAATGGGAAGTGGGTTATATGGAACAAGTGGAGCTCATGATGGATTTACATATGAAATTTGGGATAGCGCAGAAACTAGTGCTGTAAAAACAGGACAAATAATAGATGTAAGCGATAATGGTAAATGTATTATAGTAGATGGAGGAGTTTGGACAGAAGTAGATTCTTCTGTAGGAAATATAAGTAATTTAACTTTTAAAGTTATAATAACTCCATTACAGTCAACAGATTCAAATGGTGTTATTTTAACAAAAGGATGGCATCCAGATATTGATGGAACTCTTATTCCCGCTGGTTATTTACCAATGGGAAGTTCTTCAACAAATTATTTACAATTTGCAGTAATTTCAACTGGATCTTTTTATGTAGATACTACAGGAACTTGGACATTTAAAGTTGATGTAGATTCTGCTTCATATGGTGATTTTTATATTGATTATATGAGAGCAACTGGAGATATAACTGGGGTAGGAGATGCTTCAGACAATTATGTTGGAGGCTTTGTAAAGAATGGAGAAACAACATCTAATACTTTTTATTTAAGAAAAGGTTGGCATATTGGCAGATTTAGATATATGTCTAGTGGGAATAATGCAAAAACTGCTAGTGTTTCTTATAAAAAACCAAGAATTAATGCAATAACTGGAGTCGAAACTTCTAGTGCTTGGATGCCATTTGTAGCATCAAGAAATACAAATAAAACTTTTTGGGCAAAATCACATAGAAGTATTCATGGAAAAATATTAGATAAAGATTATAACGAATATCCAAGTAGCACAGTAGACACTACTTCAGAAAGTCAATATTGTAGAGCAATAATAGGTATAAATGCTTTAGAATCAACTGAATCAAGTGTTTATTCAAATAAAGTTGCTTGGATAGAAAATTTAGAAAGCACTTCAATAATTGGAAATGTAAAATCTGGAAAATCAACAAGTAGTGCAGCTGGTAGAACTTATGGTGGACAAATTTATGAAGAAGCAGTTGGAATTTATAAATCTAATATTTTTGATGGTGGAGCAGATGTTAAATTTTGGAGAAACTTAAAATGGACAGAATCAAATACTACTTCTGATACAACAGTTCAATTCTATATTAGATCAGCTCCAACAGAAGAAGTACTATTAATAAGAAAATGGAACGATATAGGAGCATCGGATAGCGAAATCATACTCTCTGCTTTTACAGATAGCACTGGAAATAATATTTTAAGATTTTCTCAATTTTTTAGTGCTACAAATCAAGAAGATGAAACTTCTATAAATAGGTTCATACAATTTAAAATGATATTAAAAACAAAAGACTGGGCAGATGCTCCAAGAGTTCATGATGTTACAATTGAATATTCAAAAGAATCATCTGTTAACTTTTTTACAACAACTTTTGATTTAAATTCAAATATATTAAGAGGTATTTTAGCGTATAATGGAGATATGGGTGTTGAAAACGAATCAGATGCTTCTTTAGTTGATATACAATTTGGAATTAGCACTGAAGAGACTAGTGCTGATAGTGGAATTATTAGCACTAATTTTGATGATTATACAATAATACCAACTAATGAAGCTTTTATGCTTAGTAGTCTTGGTATAAGCGAAAATGATAAATTTAGAATTGGAATTCGTTTTGTATCATCTTCAACAACAGTTCCTACTGTTGATGAATTTGCAATGATGTTTGAAACATTAGGAAAAGATAGCGATGGTGCAGTAGTTAGAGATGATACTACATTAGATCTCCGAAATAAAATTTAATTAAGAAAAAGGTTTTTTAAAATATGATAAGAAAAACTCCATATCTTAGGATGACAGCGTTTTCTACAGGTGAATATTATTTTGCAGATGCCGATTATAAACGTTTAATTTCTATAGAAGATAGTATTGGAACTGCTATGAAAGCAATTGGCAGTGGAGTAATAAATGGATGGACAGTATATCAGAAAAGTGTGGATGTTGGAACCAGATTATTAACTTTAGAAAAAGGAATAGGAATAGTTCCTGTTACAATAGCACAATCAACAAATGTTCCACCTACAAATTATATTGCAATTTCAACAAAAGGTGATGCTGAAATAGGAAGTATAAATAGTGTTGGTCTTAATAGAATAAGCGTAATATCAGTAAAAGTAAATAGTGATTATATTGATAAATTTGATGAAATATTATCAATTCCATTTCCAATTCCTTCAGGAACTAGTGTTGTAATTGGAAGCACTACTTATTCTATCACAACAGAAACAGAAAGATGGGCAGCATTAGATACTTTAACTCACGAACAAGAAGAAGTAACAATTGAAGTTTCTCCAAACCCAAGCGATCCTTCTGGTTCAGGAGCATATAGAAATCTTTCTCCTAATTCTCAAAATTTAACATACCCAATATATATTTATGATATAAACGGAGATTCAATAACAGATCTAAAGAAAAGAAAAATAACTCTTTTTGTGAATGGAAAACCTTATTACGGAGGTCAGTTAGTTTCTGCTTCTTCTGTAAAAGTTAAATATGAGTCTTTTTCGTTTGATCAAAGTAAAGTTTATCTTAATGCTCCTTTACAACAAGAAGATTCTGTTACATTAAGAATAGAACCTGCAAACGGTATTGTTGTTGCTGAAGTAGAAACAGACGGATCTGGATTAGTAAGCATAAATAATAATATTAAAACTTCTGCATATAATAGTCTTGGAGATGAATTTATTGCAGATGCTCTTAGAAAACATATGCACAATGGAACCAGTGCATCAAAAATACAATTAACAACAGAAAGTTCTCTTCTTGTTCCAAGTTCAATTACAGAACAAAAACTATATGTCTTTCCAAAAGAATTTGGAAATTACACAGACGATGTTTCTCTTTTTGAATCTGGAAAATATATTGAAGAAGTTTATATTAATGGTTTTGTAACTTCAGAAAAATATGGATATTATAATGATTCTGGGATATATAAATCTGGTGTTTTAGACGACGAAATAAATATTACTATAAATTTTGATAATCCAATACCTTCTACTTCGGTTGTTAGATTAAAACTTTTATTAAAAGACAATTATATTCAAATAAAAGAAAAATTAGTATTAAACGATTCTAATTCATCAAAAGATCAAGTAGATATTAGTATTGATGCTTCTGATTTTTCTAGTGATACATTAAGTTCTGATTTAATTCCAAAACTTAGTCATATTACTATAAACAAAAAAAGAATGAAACCAGCAAACGATCCTTCTTCATCTACAGAAGAATATGTTCATAAAACAGAAACATATAATATTGATGGGAACACTTATAAAGAATTTTTTCCATTTTATAAAGACAAATATAGCGCAAGAAACACAAATTTTATATATCTTGATAGCAACAATGACAGAGCATATGCTTGTGGTTCTAATGGATTGTTATATAAAGAAGATTATGATGAAACAATAACAAGTAATGATCCAGATACTTTTTTTGTTGGATGGGATTCTATAAGTATAAAAGGTAAAAAATACATAGGTGGGAAAAAATATCCAGCATCAGAATATGATTCTCCTTTTTATATTTCTCCAACAGATGATTCTGTTTTGTATATTAGTAAAAAATTTATAGTAGGTGTTACATTTGAAAGTTCTGTTCCTATTGTTTCCGAGAAAATAAATCAATTAACAGAAAAACAATGGACAAATATAAATAGCGCAACATCTGCTAATGGAATTTTAAATTATGACAAAACTGTTTATTTTCTAGCAGATAATGAAAAAGTTTATTTATATGATTTATCAACACAAAACATATTTTTAGATATAACAGGAACTCCATTATGGTCAAATTCTAATACAATCTCTTCTACAAGCGATAGTTCTTTGTTTGTAGGAACAACAGATGGAAAAGTATATTTTAATAAAATGGCAAATATTAAAATAGAAAAAACAGTTAGTAATTTAACAGTAAATGGTAGTTTTGATTCAAATGATTTTTCTGCTTTGGAGAGTGTTATATTAGCTACAAATGGATTCCAAACAGAAAAAGGAACATTAGCAACTGTAAATCAATCTTCTTCTTTTGTAACATTAGAGAGTTCTGTTAGTGAAAATTTTTCAGGAGTAAGTAACAGTAAATATCATTCAGTATTATTGTCTGAATGGGTAGAAATAGATAATGATGAATTAAATTCTGAAGAAATAAAAAAAGTTATTCATTGTTTTGGAAACTTATTTGTTTTAACAGAGAGTAATATTTATAGTTCTACAATATTTGATTTGTCAACAATCTCTGGAAGTCTTAGTTGGACATTACAAACTGGTTCATATGATATTGGCAATTTTAAAGATTTTGCATATATTGGGGATAGAACCGATAGTTCAGGAACAATTGTTATTGTTGGCGACGATGGAGTATATCTCGCAAATTTTAATGGAACAACAATAAATGTTTTTTCAATTTCTCAAAATAGCACATATGGAACAACTTTAAATACATTATTAAATAATTTTACATCAGTAGTATATGATTCTACAAATAATATTATTTATATTTGCGGGAAATATGGAATTTTTCAATCTGACAATGATGGAGATTCTTGGAGAAATACGATACAAGTTTTAGGATCTCCAGAAAAAAATAGCACTTTAGAAAGTTCTAGTCATAATTTTGTTTTGCCAAAAGCAAATTTGAAAGTAGTTGGAGAATACAGCACTGGAAATAGAGTGTATGTAACAAGAAACACAGATGTTTTTAGCACAGGATATTCATATGGTTATACTTTTGGATATGGTTATGGTTATGGAGAAGGAATAGATTATTTTGATGTTTTTAATTATGATTTATCAACATATGGATGGGGAACTGGAGATTTTGAATCAACAAATTCATATGATTATGGGTATGGATATGGATATGAAACAACACAAACATATTCTTCAGATGCAAATCCAATAGAATATATTTCAAATGGAGATTGGGTATTCTTTGAAGGATTCCCTAACACTCCGTTTAAAATACTTGGTTCTGGAACAGAATATTTTAGTTTATATTATTTAGACATTGAAAAAGCTGATGGAAGAACACCAGATTTCACAAATGTTTTTATTAATCAAACTTTAAGTATTTATTCTAAAATTGATCCTCTTGGAATTATAGATGGAGAACCACAAGATTCTGTATATGGAACAAAAAATACAACAAATTATAATTTTGATTTTTACAGACAATCTATTACTTTTTATTCACTTGTTGATACAGAAAAACTAGTAGAAATTGCATCAAAATATAAAGCTTTTACTTCATATGAAGAAACAGATTATAGTTTTGAAGAGATTAATGAAGACAATATTACAATAACTTTACACGGAATAAATATGGGAAATTCGTGGAGAAAAGATGGAAATGTTTTTGTTTTCGATAACGAATATAATCTTGGAAATCTTTCAGATGTTTTAAGACTTACTTTAAAAAGAAATGTAATAACAGATATGGGGACAAATACCCATGATGAAATAGAAAATGAATTATCTATTGAAGAAACAGGTTTTGTATATGGATTAGATGCAGTTAGAAATACAAATTTTCTTTCTACATTAATGTCTTTACAACATTGTTTTGCTCATAATATTTATGATTCAGATACAGAAGGGAAAATAAGCGGTATTGTTATAAGTGTTTATGACCCTCTTGTTGGAGGAGCAGATCCATATATAACAACAAGTGGATATGTTTTTGGGCACAATTCTCTTAGAGGTAAAAAAATAATTTTAGATACAGCAACAAGCACTCTTACCTTTACTATTAAAAGAAATAATTCTACAACTATTTATTTACAAAGACCACAAAGACATAAACAATATATTGCAGATTCTACAAACACCACAACTTATTATGCCATAAAAGATGATGACGATGATTCTATAGATGTTACAAATAATAGCGTTATAGTAACTTTAGATGGCGTAGAACAGCAAAGATCTGTTGTTTGGAATTATACATATTCCACGATAGATACAACAGGCATAAGAGGAATAACTTTTTTTACTGCTCCAACAGATGCTGTAATAGGAATTTCATATGTAGAATCAAATGATATGGTATCTTTTACAAGTATTGTTTCTGCTGGAGATTTATATGAAGTAACAGCTTCTTCTACAAGCCCATTTGATTTAATGACAAACACTTTTGTTTCAATGTATAGAGATTATACTTATCCAATTGATACAAATTCGTGTTTTATAGAAAATTCAATTTATGAAGAAACTGGTGGAATAAATGTTGATTACGGAAAAACATCTCAAATTCTTTACTATGTATATAATGATTCAACAAATAATATTTTTTATGCAGGAACCAATAAAGGAATATGGAAAAAAAGTTTAACAGAATTCGCATTTGATGAATCTGGACCTATTCTTGATACTTTAGATGCCAGTGGTTCAATAACAGTTGATGCTATTATAAATGGAGCATATATTCAATATGACAAAGATACAAAAAGGTGGACAGTTACTTGGGGCGGTGGAGTAGAATCGAAAAACGATAATCAAACTCTTGATGAAATAAAAGTAAAACATATAGAAAGTTGCCCTGGAAACTCAAATGTATTAATAGCTTCAACAGAAGATGCAGTTTATAGAACAGATGATGGTGGAAGTAATTGGATAAGCATTTGGGATACTCTTTCTGATAGTAGAACAACAAATTATCCAATAATGAAATCAATAATTTTTGACGATATTCATCCTTGGGTTGTAAATGTTGTTGCTTCAAATGGATTGTTTAGAAGTTATAATTATGGAAATACTTGGTTCAAAATATCAGAATATGATATTGATAATGGAGTTATAGAATATTCAAATGCTTTTACATATCAAATTGATGATTCTTCTGCAAGAACAGCTCATTATTATTCTCAAAGAGAATTTAGATATAAACCAGAAAAACAATTAGGAGAATTTGGAAAATATTTTGGATTTGAAGACAGTTTAACAGAAGACGGATGGGAAGGAGAAATTGCTCTTACTCATGATATTTTATTTAGAGATAGATCAAGAAAACAAACTGTTACAACAGAAGAGATAAACTCTGTTATAAATAGTAGAAAAGAAGTTGATACTGTTTTTATATCTTCTCCAAATAAAGGAGTTTTTAGAAGTTATGTAATGGGTAATTCTAAAGAAATAGGAAATGGATTTAGAAACAAATATGTTTATACTCCTTCAAAAAGATTAAATGAAAATTACTCTACAACAACAACTTTTGACAGAAAACAAAAAATGTCTGCTTATAACGATTATGTAAACAGTGTTCTTAGCGATGCAGGATATACTGTTAGTGAAATAGGCAATTTAGATTATTATTATTACATTATTGATAAAGTAAATAAAAAAACATATGTATCAATCGAGATGGATGGTCAAGCAGGAAGAATTCCAGAAGACGGAGATCTTGTTGGAACATATGTAAATATAGCAGCAAATAGTTCTTCTGAAGAAGGTTATTTTCATAATGATGGTGAGTTTTTTGAAATATTAGAACATTATAATAGAGGAGCAGAACCAAATGGACAATTCTTTCTTGATTATAATGAATCAAATGTAGAAAGTAGAAGAGTTGATTTTGTTCTTGATGGAATAATAGAAAATCCTCATCACTTGTATTGGGAATATGATTCTAATGAAAGTAATAGTGATTTAGGAATAAAAATAATAAGACCAACAAAAACAGCATTAGATAATGAAACTAAACAAATTAACGATGCTACAGAAAGTGTAATATGGGGAGGTTTTTTTGATTTAGGATTATTTGGTAAAGCAAATGGAAGAACAACAAAATATAAAGTTCAAGATTTAGAAAATTGTAGAACATATGCTGTTAGAGAAAACATTTTTGGTCCAGACGATTATGATCCTGTATATGGATATGGATACGGATATGGAACTGGCTTAGATTACTTTGATGTTTTCGGATACGAATCAAATACATATGGATATGGAGTTCTTTCTTTTGAATCTGGGAATCCTCAAAGTTGGGGATATGGATATGGATTTGAATATTCTACAAGTTATTGGGAAACAACTCTTATATTAGATTTTGAAAGTTCAGGAGATGTTCCAGATACTCTTGTAGCAGATTCTACATCTCTTGCTGGATTTTATATTGGTGATTCAAGACAAGGAACACAATATTCAATAATACAATCATCATTACTTCCTTCTACTTCATCATATTATGTATCTGGAAGAATTCAATATGCTTGTAGAATAGAACAACCAGGAACTACATTTACAGAATTAAATGATCCGTTTAATGTGTGGCATAGAACAGATCATATGGAATTACACGGGGATAATCTTGGGGACAGTGAAGGGTTATTATTTGCAAATAAAATTTATGCAGATTCTACAACAACGACAGGAACAGATATTCATTATACTGCTATTTATTACGGTGAAACATTTACAGATTATAGAAAAGAAGAAAATGAAATATTAATAGGATATAGCGGTTCTGTTTCTGCTCCATCTGTAGGAGAATATATTGGAAATCCAACTACAGGAGTTAGATATGAAATTCTAGATGTATTAAACGTTAGTTCTGATGCATCTTATGATATGCCTGCTGTATATAAAGCTTCTGGAGGCGGAAGTAATATTAGCAGTCTTGGTTCTAAATATTTACTTAGATTAAATCCATATGCAAAATCATATAATGATCAAATTGCATTATATTCTGATACTACAGTTACTACTGGAAGTCAAAAAATAGAATGTGAAACAGCAAAAAATATTGTTATAAAAGAATATACTTTAATAGAATCAATTTTTGCAGCAACAGAAGATGGTGTTTATGAATCTCAAAATAGTGGAGATTCTTGGGTCATAATAACAACTACTGAATTTGATAAAATAAAAATATATAATAATACTTTATATGGATTTTCTACTTCTGTTGGTATTTATTCTTGCGACATAACAAATACTACAGGAAGAGTTTGGTCTCAAATTTCAGACAGCACAGAAGACGATTTATCATCTAAAAAAGTTTTAGATGTTGCTATTCAAGGAACATATTTACATGTTGGAACAAACTATGGAATTTACAGAGGAAGAACAACAGGTGTTTGGACTTGGGAACAAATTAAATTACCCGACAATAAAGTTAATTCTATTTTAATAATTAATGATGATCAAAATCTTCAGCCAACTGGGTTAAATGATGTAAATAAAGATGTAGATAAAATAGTAATAGGAACTAAAGGAAGAGGATTTTTCGAGAGAACGAAAGACAATAGAGATAGCTTAAAAATAGAAGATGATTGGGAAAGAAGTAAAGCAAGTGAATATTATTTAGGAGATATTGAATCTTCAACATGGAATGTAAAAAATGTTTTTCTATCTGGAAACGACATTTATGCTAATACAGTTTCAATGACAGATAATTTAATCTCTACAACAAATCAAATTGATTTTAATTATAGATTATTTCATGTTTTAGATCTCCAAACAAATCAATCCATATTTAGTAATAAAGAATACGCTCCTATTTCCGCTGTTACTAATTTTGATTGGTCAATAAATAGTGATAACACCATAACTTATAGTAAAGAAAATCCTTTTATAATAACAGATCCATCAAATGTAGGTTATATACAAAAAGGAATTAATAGCACTGGAGTAAACAGAGCTTCAAGATTATATCATAAATTTGACGATTACACAACTTCTATATTTGGAATAAGAGGAGGAGAAAGAACTGCTTCTTCAAATAGTGATACAATATTTGATATAGATTCTTTAAGAAAAACATCTATAACAAATGAATTAAATAGTATTTATGAAAAACCGTTTCAACATTTCCCAGATAAAAGTTCTATCACAGTAATTAAAGAATGCTCAGACGGAACAATTGTTTTTGGAACTGATAGAAATGGTATTTGGAGAACAACGATAAATGAAAACAGTTATGCTTTGCCAGCATTAACTGGGGATAGCACTGGAGCAAGTTGGGGTTATACTTTTGAAGATAGCTCTTTTACTGCACAAGATAATATATATTATAATAGTATAAAGAACTCAGAACCAGCAAGAAGAATAGGATTACCAGTTTCTTGGTATGAAGATTCTGAATATTCAAGAGATTTCTTTAACATTAGAGAAAAATTATATACATATACTGTCGCTAATACAGAAGATTTTTATACAGCATTAGGAGCAATGACAGATTTTAATAATGTAGTTGGAGGATATTTTGTTGTATCTGAAAGTATGAATCAAATTCAAGGTCCATTAGATAGAACAAAATGTAAAATTTTTCAAATAAAAGAAATAACAGATAATGGAACTTCATACGAATTAGTTCTATCAGCTGGAGAAAAAGCTGCCAAAAATACAACTCCAACAGATATTAATTTACCTAGTGAAGTTCTTGATAGATGGGAAAGTGATACAACATTTACAGATTGGTCTACAAAGAAATTTTGTATATTAGACTTTGAAGAATATGAAGATATTTCTGGAAATCTTCCAGTATTAAGTGGAATCAAAAATTCAAAAAACAACAATGAATCAAGTTTGTTTATAAGAGATTTATCAATTGGAAGTAATAATGTTGCTACAATTGCTTGTGGAATTGGCGGAGTATATTATACAAACGATATAACAGCATCAACAGTTTCATGGACACAATTAGTATTTGAATATGAAGCAACATCTGTATTTTATGATAGCACAAATAATGTTGTAATAATAGGAACTTGGGGAAATGGAATTTTCTCAGCATCTTTATCTAATGTAAGTTTTTCTTATGGGTATGGATATGGAGCTGGACTCGGAATAGATTATTTTGATGTGTTTGATCTTTTTTCTGGAGGTTATGGATACGGAGTTCCAAACTTTGAAAGCGAACCATCCTATGCTTATGATTATTCTTATGGATGGGGTTATGAACGGTTAGGAGAATTTAATTCAGGATTAAATCATTTATTTATATGGAGTTTATTTAAATCATCTGATGGCTTTTTATATGCAGGAACAGAACATGGTGGAGTTTATAAACTTCAAGAATCTACATGGGTTCGAGAAATAAACGGTATTGCAAGATCTCAAATATTTGTTTGGAAAACAGAAAAAGTTCCAGTTTCTTTAGCAAGTAGTTTTCTGTATACACAATCAAATAATCTATTATCCTATTCTTGGGGTGGTGGAATTATGAGAACTATTGATGGTGGAACTACTTGGGAACAATTAAATAGTGGGTTAGAAAACTTTTATGTTCAAGATATTTCAATTTGTCCAACCGTTAGTAGTAGTTCTTATACTGCATACGCTGCAACATGTGGTGGTGGAGTTTTTATAAATACTGATGTTTTTGGTAGCGGAAGTTGGTCTCAATTATCAATAACAGGATTATCTGAAACATTAAATATAGATAGTGTAGAAGTTGGATTAGATGCAGATATTGTTTATATAAAATGTAGAATTAATGATCTATCAATTAAAGATATGCCATATTATTTGAAACAATATGCTGGAATTAGTTTACAACCAGATACTAATGTATCAAATTTCGAAGATTATATTAGAACAGGAAAAGATAGAGGTAAAAACAATAGAGAAAACAATCAATATTATCTTCCTTTAACTCCTCATATTTATGGAGATAAAAAACATATTGTTTATAAAGGAACTATTAGCAACGGATCTGTAACTTGGTCAACTCTTTTTGATAAACATACTGGAACTGAATCTTTTGCAAGTTCTGTTTGGGGAATGAGCATTGTTCCAACTACAGATTCTGATTTAAGATTTCTATATAAATATAGTTCAGATTTTCATTGGCACGATAGAAGCTTTGAACATAAAGATTCACTTATTTATGTCACATATGAAAGCGAAACATTAGCAGAAAAGAAATTTGAATTCGATATGAAAGAATTAGATTTGTTTAATCCAACAAGATATGGAAGTTATGTTCAATCAGAAGTATATATGTCAATAGACCCTTCCGATACAGATATTGTTTATTTATCTGTTTCTCCTTATGATATTAATTCTCTTGGATACAAAATGTATAGAACAGATAATAATGGAACTTCTTGGACAAACTTATCTCAAAATACTGGAAGTGGATATAAAAGTGGATTTAATTCTAAAATCGAGATAGCTACAAAAGAAAGCAAAATATATTCAAATTTTAATAATAATATTTATTATTCAACCAATCAAGGTTCAACTTGGACTCAAGTTTCATCTACTGATCTTTTTGATAGCCCAGAAATAAAAATAAAAGGTTCTGTAATTTATGCAACAAATTCTAGATATGTTTTAATTGATTATTTTGGGATTAGAACTCTTTGGAGAGGAATTGGTTCAACTCCATCTGAAACTGAATGGACACAATTAACTTGTTCTGAAACTTTTGATAATATACTTAATAATTGTTTAACTTATTCTGGAACAAAATTATATATTAGCGAAAGTGATAAAATACATTCAACTACAATTACAGGCGATACTGCAACTTGTGTTACTGCTTTTAGTGGAACCGTTAGTTTTCCAGCTGTTGCATCTTCTGTCAATAATGGAGAATTATGTTTCATTTCTGGTTCTAATTTAAAAGTAACATTAGACGCTTTTGTAAGTTTTGCAACTACAAATGTAACCATTACATTTGATGCTACTCTTGTTCAAAAAATACTTTTTGGTTCATCAGATAATAATAAAGAAATTTTCATATGTGCAAATGCAGAAACGGAATATATTAGATTGTTCGAAGGTGTTAAAAAGATTTTTTATTCAAATAATGAAAATGCTATAACTTTAACAGAAGACAATATAAAATTTCAAGCTGGAGATAAAATCTTTTTTCACGATGATGATGAAGCAAAAATTTATTCTACAGAAGTTATATCAATAGCGAATGATGAAGTTCAATTATTAGATACAATAACATCAAGTATTGATTCTTATTACTATGATAAATTAACAAATAAAACAATAATAACAAATACCTCTATAGTTGTTGAATCTCCAGAAAAATATGTAGGGAACATTATAAAAATCTTTTCTAACTCTGATTATGATATTGAATTATATGAAGAAAAAGTAATAGAAGGTTTGAAACAAGATGGAGATAATTTCGTTCTCTATGTAACTGGAGATATAACTTCTTCTTTGAGCATATATGCTGTTCCATATTTCAGAATTGGATATTTGTTAGATTATTTAGAAAGCACATTTGCTGGTTATGCGGTTTCTAATAGAGCAAAAACATCTAAATATAAAGGACTTTGGTATACTCCTTCTTATGAATATGAAATAGACAGAATATCAGAAACAATGCTAGAAGACACTAGTAAAACATATGGTTGTGATAATATTATATTAAATAGTGATAATTCTGTAACAACAACTGTTTCAGACGAATTTACACGAAGAGATATTCAAAGCAGTATGTGGATTCGTGATGATGATATTAAAAATGTAACAACAAACATAAATAACGAAGTAGTTTGTGTGACAAATTCTGGGTTATATGTATTAGATGATATAGAAGCAAACGCAAAATTTAGAAATTACTTTTTTAATTCATTCGAAGCAGGTTTTGAAGTTGCAGAGAATGAAACATTATTAATTGATTCTAATGATAAACTATATTATTTAAACAAAGACCTTAATTGGACATTTGATGGAATACAAACAATAGGAAGCACAGAATATATAGTTAATAATATAAATAAAGCAATAAAAGATTCTCAAGGAATTTATTGGATTGCTTCAGATGATAGTTTATGGGCTTTTTACAAAGAACAATACTCTAAAGTTTTGAACGGATATATTATAAGCGATATAATGGAAGATTCTGAAAATAGAATTTGGGCATGTGCTGGAAGTGATGGGTGTTTTGTATCTTCGTTTTCTATAGATACTGTGAGTTTATCAGAAATAGAATGGACAAATTATAGAGAACTAAATGGATTATCTGGAAGCGTTAATGCAATTTCTGAAAGATTCGGAATAGGATGTCTTTCAAACGGAGCACCAACTATTGATATTCCAGATCCCTTTGGCGGAACAACCCCATATATTCAACTTTTTTGGCAACAAGGAACAAGTATTTATGATTCTGTAATTTTAATGAGAAGTAAAACAAGTGGAAAACCAATATTAGAAGAAATTACATATTATTCTCCTATAAATGGTGAAGTTGCTTCCATTGAAGATGCAGGAAATACTTGGAAAATAACACATGCATTAGCTCTTACTACAGAAGAAGAAGACAGATTAGTTGGAAGATATATGTATGTTAATTCAAAAGAAACTCATACAAGAAGACTCATTGAAAGTTTTGATACAAACAGTGTTAATGTAAGTAAAAGTAGTTCTGACGAATCTGCTCCAACAGAAATTGGAAAGAATTTTATAATAGTTGATAACGCAGACAACGCCGATGTTATGTTTGTTTCAGATACGACTACATCTACAGTTGATACTTCGGTTGTTTTAGACACAAATTATTATTACTATCTATATAGATATAACAGTGATGAAGAATTGCCAAATTATATTATTGTAGATAATAAAAAAGTTCCATTTACTTCAAGTATTTTTACTTTATTTATTTCAGATATAATTTTAAGCGGTTCAGAAGGAGTTTATACATATAAACCATTTAATGAACCTACATTTTTATTTGTGAGAGAATATCAAACTTTTTCTACAATAACACATTCTGTAATTGATAGCTTAAATAAAATGTGGTTATCTGTGGGAAGCTATGTATTAAAACATATTTATTCTGACGGTCCTTTTTATTTGGAAGATAAGAAATTTCATGTAGACGACCTTTTCCATGATCAAAGCGAATCTTTTAGCGATTTAACTGTTAGAAATATTGTAGAAGGACATGAAAATAAAGTTTATGTTGCCACTAATTTAGGAGTTGTTTCTATAAACATTATAGACGACAGTTCTATTTCTTATACCAGCACTACTCCAGAAGATTTTATTAGAAATAATGCAACAGGAGAAATAATTAATACAAATTGGCAAGCAATAGAACTTCTTACTGTTGATGAAGTAGATGAATATATTCCAAATGAAATAGAAAACGATTTTGATAAGTTAGGAACACCTGCACATATTTGTTTATCAGAAAGCGATTCAGATACTTATATTTTTGCTGGAATGTATAACCCTCTAGTTACATCAACAGAAGTAGAAATTGTAAAATTAAAATCAGACGGAATTACTTATACTTCTTTAGGCGCTTCTAATAATTTGTCTATTCAAAGTGTTTATGATTTTTCAGAAGCAAACAGTAATATATTTGCAGCGTGTAAAGACAATATTGTTTATAAAACATTAAATGGTGAATGGTCTATAATTCCATTAAATAATGATTTCAATAAAGAATATATTTATACAAATGTAGAAGCAAGGTATGATGCTTCTGCAATTGGAGTATCAAGCGGATTAACAGTATATGCAACAAAAACAGATATTTTTGGCAACAATATGACGGAACAAGAAATAGTTAGTATTAGAAATGTTTCTCTTGCTAATATAAATAATACAATAACAACTTATGATTTATTAGATGGATTTGTTTCTAATGATCAAGACAGCACAGAAATATATCAAGTTGATAAAAATATTTTTTCAGAATATCGTCCTCAAGAATTTGCTTCGGACATATTACAAAAAAATATAGGTTCTCTTCACTTTATAAGTAATCAAAATTGTTTACTTGTTGGTGGTTTTGATAATACTATATTTTTGCTTCCATTTACTTCAGAAGCAAGTACAACTTCAACAAAATCAAATACTGGTTTTATTTCTAGCAGAAGAGGAATATTAGATACAGATCTTCCTTTAACAAATCAAACACCAAGAAGTTATCCTTCTTTTAATAAAATGAAAGATAGAGAACCATCTTATATGGATGAATTAATAAGACCAAGATCTGGATGGGGAATTTATTTTGCGGACGATGTAGGATATGCTTCTTTTATACAATTTGGTCAAAATACTGATAGATTAAGTAAAACTATTATTAAAGATTCAACATATGCTTGTTCTTCAAGTAGTGATGTTGGTTCTATAATGAAAACAACAGATGGAGGAATGTTGTGGCAGCAATTTATTACTTCGTCTGCGCTTGTTTCCGATATTGAACCAAGCGGAAGTGATTTAATTGTATCATGTATTTATGGTAATGGTTCTACAAATGTTGGAGTTTTTAAAATTGATTCTGATAAAGTTTGGACACAATATACTGAAATAGATTCTCCTGGTTCTGTAATTAAAAATATTGAAGGAACAATATATGTAGGAACAATTGGTTCAGGAGTATATAAACTTTCTGGAAATTCCTTTATTTCGCATGAAGCAAGATTTCCAACTCAAAAAGGATTAAGCATAGGTAAATGGAATATTTCACATATTGATATAGATTCTCAAAATAAAAACAGAATGGTTGCTGGAACAACAGAACATGGAATAATTGAAACTCCAAATGCTAATGCTTCTGTAGAAAACAGAGAATGGTATTTTGATAATTCTGGTATTCCTTCTGGGAACATTACTGCACTTAAGCTTCTTCTACAAAATCCATCAGTTGTTTTAGCAGGTGTTTCTGGATATGGATTATATAGAAAAAATACTACAACAAAAATATATGACAGAATTACAAGTGGACTTCCCTCTTCTGGAAATGTAAATCAAATAGTAATTAATAAAGAAGTTGGTGAAACTTTTATACAAGTAGAATTTGAATATACTCAAACAGATGCAAATTCAAGATTAGTTATTCTAAGAACTCCTTTTCTTCCCGCAAGAGATATTTTTACTGGAAGTTCTACAACATTCTTTGTTGGTTACGAAAAATATAATTCAGAAATAATTTATATTGGAGAAGGAAGTTTTACAAATAATATTTATAAAGATAATGCAAAAAAATTAAGAAATGGGATTCCTTATTATTATGATTTTTATGAAAGAACAGGAACAGATACTTATGTGTATACAGAAATAGGTATTCTTGCAGGAAGAATTAGTTCGTTCGATATTGATAACAAAGAATTCCAGTTATTAGGGACTTTCCCAGTTTCAACAACAGATTATTTAAAAAACAGACTTGCAACTTTTGATCCTGGTGGCTATATAGAACAAAAATATAGAATAACAAGCAATACATCTACATCCTTTATAGTAGAATTTGATAACAGACTTGTCATAAATCATGGAAGATTTCCGTGGCCAGAATTTACAAATCATAAATGTTTAATTCGTTCTACTAAGACTTATGACGCTGCTTTTATAAATTTTGTATATACAATATATAATACAGGTATTTATATATCTTATGACAGTGCTTTAACTTGGGAATCGTTAGATGTATCAGATCTTCTTGTTAGTGGAACTGCGATAAGCTCTTTATCTATCTCTCCTAAACCTTCTGAAGATGAATTAATAGAAATATTTACATTATTTGTAACGACTGATTATGGAGTTTATAAATCAGAAAACAATGGTGTAAGTTGGTCTGAACTAAGCACAATTGGAGGAACTAATGGACTACCTAATAGCACTGCATATGATAGTGTATTAATAGATCAAGAAGATTCAAATATAATTTATACAATAACGACTGCTGGAAAATTTTATAGAACTATTGATAATACTGCTTCTTGGAATATGGTTAATGATTTTGGAGAATCTATAAATAATTATAAAATAGTTTCTGATTTTGCAAATTTTATTTACACAGGAAGCGATGAAAATGGATTATACAAATTCGAAGATTCAATAAGAGAAGTGTTAGAAGTCGGAATAGATGCTGATGGGAAAATAACATTTTTTGATTTTGATTATTTTGAAATGGGAGATATTTATTCAACAGATACAAATTCTGTTCGTGCAACAACTCTTGTTAAAAACGATAATCCAGCTTTAGAAACAAGAGAACAGTTTGTATTTGAAGTAGATGATGATACTAAATATCTTTCTATGAAGTTTAGTAAAAGTAAAAAACCTTTTGATATTACTGATGTTTTTATTGGAGCTTATGAAGATAACCCATCTATAAATCCATTTGTAATTCAAAATCCGTTTAAAACATATACAAATATAGTTGTAAACAAAATCGGAAATATAAGCAGCACAGAAGTTTATTCATTAACGAATAAAGGAATGTATACAAGCACGAATAATGGAATTAGATGGCTTAAAAACGATAGTGCTTCTTTACCAACAGAAATTAATGATGTAAGTTCTGTATCTTCTACAAGCGATGAACTTTTATTAGCTACAGAAAATGGAGTATGGATAAGCGAAAACGATAGAACAACATATAGATTAATAGAATCAGAAGGTTATTCTGTAAAAACTATTTGGAGTAATACTATTGGTTCTGTTAGATATCTTTTTCGAGGCGGAGAAAATGGTTTAAAAGTAACAATTCAAGGATCTAAATCATTAATAGTATATACTGGAGATAATACAGAAAACAAATTTAGTTGGGGCGATCCTTATTATCCAAATGATGGTAGTTGGTCTGATGATAATGATAAAAAATTATCAAGACCAATTCAAAGAAAAGCAAATTATTTATCTAATGAACTAACAACATATGATGATTGGGATGCAGCTTTAATTGTTAGAACTGGTCCATATTTAACATACAGTACAGCTTATAACGATTCTGTTGCCAACAGAAACATTTTTATTCCAGAAAACTTAGTATTATATCCAAACACTTTAACAAATGGAGACTTTTATAATAATAACATAAATGTTTCTCCAATCTTTTCCATCTCAGACAATAAAGAAGAATTAGAAATAAAAAGAAATTGGAATTATGATGGAGGAATTGGACTTCCATCTAAAACAGATTCTATTTATGATAGTGATGGAAATGCAAGTGGGGGAACTACAGAATATATGGATGGAGGAAATATAATAATAGGAATTTTAAATAATAGAAGGGGGAATCCTCCAGCTCATGGTCCTCTTGCCACATTATATACAAGTCAAGTTCCTGCACAAGGATCAAATGAATCTGATGAAGAATACGAAGCAAGAGTTCCGTTTGATACTGGACCAAATACTCAATATCCAGTAATTGATAGAGTTAGACCTTTTCAAGGGGATAGAGGTGGAACTGATGAACCGAATAATAATGTTGTTAATGAAGAATATTATGCATCTGGAAGTGGAACTGCTTTAGAAGGTTTGCCAATGATTCCAGACATTGTTCCAGAAATGTATTATATTTACAGAATTTATCCATATAGAAATATGCCAAATGGAATTTTAAGACCTACAAATGATGGTCAAAGTTTATATTATCCAGAATATCCAGAATATAGATTATTAGGTTTCGGAGACATTCCAGATTCATATTCATATGTATTTGAAATGGATAATTTTTCAGGAAGTACTGTAATTTTATGTGGAACTATGATGGGAAACGATAATTGGGTTATTGGTACTGATAATGGAATATTTTATTCATCTGATTCTGGAAGAAAAATAAATCAATCTAGTATAACAGGAGAAGTTCCTTCTGTTTTCTATACTTCTTCTGAAGTTTTATTAGCAATTTTAAAATCAGGCGAAGGTCAAATACAAATTATTAAAAGCACTAATGGATCAGATTGGGAAGCAATAGAATCTCTTAAATCAATGTTTTATGTTGCAAATGTAGAAAGAGCGTATAACTTTACAGAATATAATAGTGAAATTTATATATCAACAAATGCAGGTATGTTTAGAGGAAATGTTGATGGAACAAGTTGGTTTTCAGAAGGGCATATTGGAGACCACGAAGCAGTAACAAATGGAAGAGTATTAGGACAATCATTTACAATTTCTTAGGAGAAAAAATATGGCAGCTAGTGTTAGCAATGTCGCTTTATATTTATCAGAAAGACGAGGAACTAAATCTAATTATAGTTTAGTTTTACAAATATTTAGAGAAACAAACGGAATACCAAATACAGACATTTCGTTAGGAGTCGCAGAAAGAAGTGTTTCTGATATTGTTAAAGACGATTGGTATGTGTTCTCTTTTTCTCCTAATGTTGAACTATCTGCTGGAAGTTATGTATTTGCGTTATATCAGAAACCAGATTCTTTTCAAGAAACTACAGATATGACAACAAACTTTGTTGAATGGTTTCATTCAGAAGATGTTGATACTATAAAAACAAATATTGCTTTTAGTACAGACCTTGGCTATGGATATGATTCAGACTATATAAGTGCTTATTTATATGGTTATGGTTATGGAGATTTTGAAAATGTAAATGATGCTATTAGAACAGGAACAGACTATTTTGATGTTTTAGGAGTTTCTGGAAATTCAACAGGTTATGGACACAATTCTTTATCTACAGCAAATTATGGTTATGGATATGGGTATGAAAATATAGATGTAAGAACAGATTATAAAATAAGTAGAACTTTTAAAATTTATGAAGATTTTAATAATTTAAGTTATATTACTACAGATGAATCAGTTATTGTAAATATTCCACTTGCAGAAGACGATTTAAAAACATTAAACAATAGACAAGATTTTGTTCATGGAGAAAAAAACGGAACAGAAATTGTTAATAATACAATAACGTTGGCTGACAATGGAGAAAGATTTTATGTAGCAGATGCAACTTTATTTAATTCTCAAAATAATAAAGATATAAAATGGCATTCAGCAAATCATAATTTATCTATAAATGATATTAATAATGCTTCTATAATAAATTCATATGGAAACACTAGTAAATATCAAACATGGATAATTGCTGCTCCAATACATAATGGAATTTATTTTAGTACAAATTCTGGTTCTAATTGGACTAAAAACACTGTAGATAGCACTAATAAAAATTTTGGTAATGTATTATTTGGAACAGCTACATCTGCTTTTACACCAACTTATGTTTTTGATAACACAGATGACGACGAAAGAGGAAAAGTTTTTTATTCAGAAGTAACTAGTACTGGAATTACAAATGATAATTTAACTTGGACAGAAAAAACAAGATTATTAAATGGTTCTACTGGTCTTAATGCAAATCATGTTCTCTTTAATGGATCTGATATTTGGGTTGCTACAAATAATGGAATTTATATTTCTACAGATTCTGCTGTAAGCTGGACTCTATCTCATCTTAGTGGGATTGCAGTAAATCAAATAGCTGTTTCTGGAACAAAATATTATGCAGCTACACAAGATGGTTGTTATGTAAATATTAGTGGTTCTTGGAGTAAAAAAACTACAAATGTATGTTATAGCGTTCATGTAATCTCGACAGATATTTTTATAGGAACAGAAACTGGATTATTAAGATCAACAGATAATGGAGTAAATTTTTATGGAAATGATCCAGATGATTCTTTTTACCCGCAAGGATTATTAAAATCTAGAACAACTTTTATAGGTTCTAATTCTAGCAATACTTCAGAGTTATATGTTGCACAATATGGTGGAGTATTTATATCAGAGAATGGTGGCGGAAATTTTCATACAATATCAAATTCATTAAAAGAAACTAGAGTTAGAAATTTATTATTAAATCCAATAACAAATAGAACATTATATGCAATAACAGAAACTTTATTATTTTCAGGAACAGCAATAACTTTTGCAATTGATTGCTCGGGAAGTATGTTGTCAAATGACCCAAATAATAGAAGATTGTCAATGGCAAAAAAAATAATAAGAGGAATTGCAGCTGATTATCCATCTGATACATATTTTCAAATAATAGCATATGGAATAGAAGAAAAAAATGGATATAATTTGTTTAAAGACGGTATTGAATCAGATGAAGATTTTATAGGAGCAGAAATACTAACAAGTATTAATGGAAATTTTGGATTTGTTTCAGGTTCAAGCAGTGCTATTGATGCAGTTGATAATTGTGATACATCTATTGTTCATAAAAGAACTCCATTATGGGATTCTATAGATGCAATGGCAGAAGGCTTAAACAAACACGGAGCTTCTTGGAGATATGATGCAATTCTTAATAAATATGTATTTTCAGAATTTTCAGAAAAGTATTTTAGCGAATTACATAAAGCAATAATAATTATAACAGATGGGCACGATACTGTTGCAGGAAAAACCTCTTCTGATTTAATTACTCAATATTCAAAAATGAGAGGAGATGTTTATATAATAGGAATTGGATTTGACATTAATTATGAAAATTTAGGAGAACTAAAAGAGCAACATTCATATGCCAATTTATATCTTGCATCATATGATGAAAACATAAACAGAGATAGTTGGGGATATGATTATGGATATGGTTATAGTAATTGGTTTGCTGGAGAAATAGAATATATAGATGTTGCAGAAATAATTTTAGACAAAGAAAGGCTTCAAAACAGAGAAGGAACATATAATAAAATAATAGATTATAGCACAAAAAGAAGATTAAAAACTTGTGATATTACATCTAATGTTCCTAGCAATACAACTTGTAAATTTAAAATTAGAAATAGTTTAGATAAAGATATTTGGTCTAATTGGACAAGCTATACAAATGCAAACACTACAGCGAATATTTCTACTATTGGTAAATATTTTGAAATAGAAATATTATTTACTAGTAATTCTGCACGCTATTCTCCAGAAGTTAGTTCTATTATTTTTACAACATTAGAACCTAAAGAAAATTTAATTTATATGAATTCTCAAACAGGAGATAACGAAACTTCTCAAATACATTTAAGTTCTTTAGATGATATTTCTTCAGGAGTTGTAAGTGAAAATGATGTTACTCTAGATTTTGGGTATATACAATCCACTTCTCCAAATTATTCTGTATCTTCTGAAGTAACTAGAGACAAAAGATCTATAATTACATTAAGAGATAAAGAAAACTTAATAACAACAGATGGGTATTTTTATTATGCAGAAAATGGAGTCTGGGCAATAGATGACATTAACAGCAAAGTAATCATATATGATGGATATGATAGAATAAACCAAAAAGATTATAATATAGTTCCTTCTCTTGGATTAGTTGTTTTTTATGAAAGACAAATAAATTTAAATGGAGAAAATAAAACATATGAAATTTTAATACCAATTAGTAACAGTTATAGAATTGGAATGAAATTAACTAATTTTTCAGAAACAATTAGCACTTTTAATTTACACGATATTTCTTGGATGTATTATACAGCAACAAATAGCAGCACAATAAGAAAATCTTTACCAATTGCAGAATCACAATTAAAACTATCTACAAATTATGGAAAAACAACTACAGAAAATCACTCTATAGGAAATATGATTTCTACTAATTTTTCAATACAATATATAATAAAAGAAGAAGATGGATTTTCTGGAACATTGTCTTTTACAACTGGAGACTACATTAATATAGAAACTGATTCAAATTCAGATCCTATTATGTTATATTATAATCAAAATGCTTTCTTAAACAAATTTCAAACATCTCAAATATCATCATTCTTAGGAACATCTGATACAGCATATAGTGGCATTACAGTAACATTGGCAGAAACAGAAAACTATGATAATCGAAATATTCATTATAAAGTTAATATTCCTATAGAAACAACTATTAATCAAGGAGAAGTTTTAGTAACGAATATTGGTGGAGTTTTAAATAATTCAATAAGTGATGTTTCTACTACTCTTAAACAAAATAATTTATTAGTTAATAATACAGATACAATTTATGGAGAAACTGAAACAAGTTTTATTTTTGGAACAACAAATAATGTATTTGATAGAATTATTGAACCAAAAATAAAATATGGAGGTCAAAGTGCTACAAATCTTGTCATTGTTTCTCCAACAACTGCACAAACAACAGAAGTTCTTAATTTTTCTGTCTTAGCTGTAGATGCTCAAGGACTAATTGATAGAGATTATGAAGGTAGTTTTACAATCAGTTTTGATCCAAGTTCATTTTGTTTTATTAATACAACAACTCATAATTTTATAAAACAAGATAATGGAATAAAAGTATTAACAGTTTTTATTAATAGCTCTTCTTCTGGAGTTGGAAAGATATTAGCTACTTTAGGTTCTAAGACATATAAAAGTAATCCCATAAGAATTGTTTCTACTGATTCAAGTAGATTAAGATGGGGTGATTTAAATATAAAAACAATTTTTTCAGAAGGAAGACAAAATATAGACTTTATTGCAGATTACGCAAGAGAAGTTTCTCAATTAGATTTCATAGGTCTTGCAGATGATTTAGATATTCTTAATGACCACTCTTATAAAGAAAACGAATGGGAATATATCAAATTTGTTTCAGAAAAAGAATCTACAAATAATTTAATAATTTTTCCAGGATTTACACATAAAACAAGTGATTTACACGGCGAAAGAGTTATTCTTTTTGAAAACTTTAAAGATATCCCTGACAATTTACCTTCTGGAACAAAAACAAATATGGAAGATCCCCAATTACAAATAGAACAATTATTAAATGATCTAAACGATAGTTATTCTTCTTATATTTCTGTTTCAGTAAGAACAAACTATAAAGATAGTTTTAGTGAAAGAGGATTTAATTTTGAGAATTATAGAAAGATATTATTATATGGAACAGATAGTGAAGCAACAACATTTGTAGAAGAAAAAGAATGTGTAATGGAAATATATTCTGAACATGGATTTAATGAAGAATTAAGACAAGACAGAAGCACAAATTCTTTTAATTTTACACAAGAAAATAGAGAACAATATTTGCAACACGCTTTATATTTAGGAAAGAAATTTGGATTCGTTGGTGGTTCTGGCGGATACTCAAGTAGACCTGGATATTATACTGGAGACCAATCAGAAAAAACAGATACAACAAGAAGACCAAAGCTTCGCTCAGATGATGGTTTTACCGCAAATAAGGGGCTTACAGCCATTTTATCTTCGAATAAGGGTAGAACTGCCTATATAACAGCTTTAAAGGATAAACAGTGTTATGCAACCACTGGAGCCAAAATATATATGACCTTTTCTGGTTCTTCTGGCAGTAATAATGTTTCTATGGGAAGCACTTTAAGAAGCCTAGAAGAAACAAGCGGAGTTCCTGATGATAATATTATATTAAATCTAGAAATAGTCCCAGATAAATCTACAATAAAAGAAATAAAAATAATAAGAATTATTGTAGATAAACATTTAGATATAACTTTTTCTAATTTAATTGATACCACATATTTTTCTACAACAACTTCTGGAGAAATAACTACTGTTGTTTTTACCGATGATTCTCTTGAAGGAATAGCAGATAAAGAAGTATGTTATTATGCTCGTATAGAACAAAATAACAAACATGTTGTTTGGTCTTCTCCAATATGGTTTAATTTTGGAAGAGAAGATGGAATTTTAGAATCTTCATCTGAAATAGGTCAAAGAATTTTTCAACCTTCTTTAACAAATGAAGAAAATACAAATTATAGAGGGACTCTTTCAAGTTCAGAGGATCAATCTACTCCACTTGTTCAGTTTAGTACTAGTAATTTATTTCCAGATTCACACCAATGGTTAATGTTAAACGGAAATTCTGTTAATACTACAGTAAGAAGAACTTATTTAGATTATTCATTATATGTTTCTGATAAAATTCCAGAAGTTTATGGAATGAGAGTATATTCAGATAATACAAATAAAATAGTTTATGGAACACATCATCAAAGAATGTTATTTAATTCTACAGAAAATACTTCTACCTATACAATTCAATATAGCAATTCTTCTCTTGGTCCAAACAAAGATAGTTTCACATTAAAATATTTAGGAGATTCAACTCCATATAAAACTATAATTAATGATTCAATGCCAATGAGGAATAAATTATTTGGTTATGTTTGGCAATATTCGAATGATGGATTAAACATAAAAAACAGTTATTCAATAGATAGTGATGATACAATTGTAACTGAAAACGGAACAAATATGCCAATAGTAAGAGATCCTTATATGTTTAAATCTGGGAATAATTGGCATATGTTTTATTCTGCTTTTATTGATTCTTACCCAGAAAATGAAATAGATACAACTAAAGACAAAGCATATGATCCAACTACCGCAACTGCTGCTGATGGTAGAACTGAAGATTTTGCTGGTTTATTAGAAGTTGATGCTTGGGAAAATATTTCTAATAGAATATATTATGTTAATACTTTAGGAACTAATAATGAAAGAGAATTTAATACAGTTCCAGCTGCTGAATATCCAACAACTTTTGATCAAGGAACTAATGAAAAAGGAGTTATTGCTTTTTCTTCTTCACCAAGCATTGTTGCTCTTTCAAGTGGATATAGATTATATTATCTTGGTTGGTTTAAAGGTGGAACAAGTAGAACACCTGTATTAGGAATGTTTTGTCACGAAATTAGCAGTTTAGATTCTGTTGTTGGAGAACCTACTTTATGCTTTGTATTTACTTCAGATGATACTATTTATCCTTCGAATTATACACCAAGACAAACTTCTGTTATAACTGAAGATTTTATTTGGAGTAGATATAAATCTGCTAATCTTTCAAGTTCTATAACAGATACAACTGATTGGTCTTCAATGCATCCTGCTTATTCTATTGGTTTTGTTTGGTCTAGTGTTATAAAAAGATATGATGATGTTTATTATGCTTTTTTTAACAAAAATGTATCTAGAGACTCTTCTGGAACAATTACTGGGTTAGGGGGAACTGGAATATTGTATTCTGAAGATGGATTAAATTTTAGAGAATATGATCACGCTAATGATACAAGAATAAATGATTTAACTAATCTTTATTGGTCTGCTCCATTTGCAAATGATGGGAAATGGTATTTGTCATATAGAGATAACAATGAATTATTATTCCCCTCTAAAAATCCAAAAATAAATTATGCTTTAATAAATTGGACTTTAATTTCTCCATTTATTTTGGTTTAAAATTACCATTTGTTTTTTAAAACATAATTTATTCTAGAAATTGCACAATCTTTTTTTAAATTAATTGCAATTCGTTTTGTTGCTTGAAAAGTTTGTTTTTTTTCATCAATTTTTATTTTATTTTTTTTCATTTTCTAAAACCACCGTCTTCAGACGGTGGATACAGAAAATCATACAATAATTTCCATTAATTGTATTGATTTTCTTGCATCCATCCTTTCCATTTTATTAAATTTAGGTATCGGTTTTAAACTTTGTTTTAACCCAAATATATCACATAAAAAGGCATAGCCACTACTCATTTTTCCCTTTATAAAATACAATTCATTGTTATATTTTACTTTATCAAACTTTCTAAATCCAAATAATTTACCCGTTGGAATCCTTTTTTCACTACGAATTCCATTTGTTTGTTGATAATCTCCTTTACTAATTGATTTTTTAAAGAGTAAAACATTAGAATAAACTATTTCTTGATCATTACAAGCAATACTTATTGCATCATTAATATGAGATTTTTCTAACTTCAATATTTGCTCTCTTGTATATTTTGTAATATAACCAAATGTTTCTTTAAAATTACCAAATATCTTTTTTAATTGAGATCTTAATATATTCATCTCAGTTGCATATTTAGTCTTAGATTTACTTCCTTTAATAGTAAATATTCCTTTATGTAATTTATCATGACATTCATCACATAAACATATAAGATTTTTTGATTCGTTTGTACCTCCTTCAGAACGAAAAATAATATGATGAACATGTAATTTTAAATTACCTTTTTTACATTTTGGACATTTTCTTATATATTTTTTCATTTTTTATAATCCTCTATTATTCTATTCTTGAGAACTATAAAATATCCCTTCCTAGAGATTCTATAAATCCAACCTTTATCATTTTTTATTCTCCCTTTTTTAATTTTGTTATTTCTGGTTCTAAATTTCTTTTCTTTGGATCTGACAATTCTATATGATTTATATTTTTAAAGACAGAATCTGGTATATCTAAGATATTTTCCAAAGACTTCCCATTAATAAATATACCCTCTTTTGTTAAAGACTGAACTGTCACATTAAAATTTTCATCACATAAAATATCTATTTTATTGTTTTCTGACCAAGAATTTTTTTCTCTATCATAATAAAAAATAAAAATTTTATTCTTGTTTTTTGTTATAGAAAGAGAAGGATCATTTACATTGTCCATCAAGTAAAAAATAGGACCAACATCATCTGTAGAATAAGAATCAAATTTATAAAAAATACCATTTTGTATAATTCCTTTCTCTTTTCCATTCAATATATTTTTAAACTCTAAAACTTTTAAAAGATATTTACTACCATATTGAGGGGTTTCATCATATTTGTCTTTTAAATCATTGTATGAGGCTCCAGTGAGTTCTATTTGGGTATCCTCATACCATTCATTAAAACTAGTTACTAATAACATATTGGTATTTCCAAGAAAATACTTTTTACACATATTGAAGTAATCTTCAAAAAATTTAGTTCCATACGATGGTAAAGGATAATGCCCTTCTACCTGTCTAATAGATTCATCATTATATCTTGGCATTATGTTTGGAGCTAATCCAATATTTAAATTCTTAGCTTTTTCATAAAACTTTTTATACAAAGGTTCTATAAAATCAATATAATCTTTTCCTGTAAACTTATTATTGTTATTTGTTTTATCTGGAGTATAAAGATTGTATGCGTAAATACAATCAAATTTCTTTAATCTTTCTTCTTTCCCAATCCATTTTTCGTCTTCCCACCAAATCTCATCTCCTATTATATAGCATTCCATTCCTGTTTCTTCTAAAACTACTTCTCTAATAATATCTATTTCATTTAAATCACCAACTATTCTTCTTGATGTATAAATAAAGACAACTGGTTTATCGTCTATTTTTAAATAATTGTTTGATTTTATAAAATCATTTGAAATTTGTTTAAAATGTTCTTTAATAAGTAAAATATCTTCTTTTTTACTTTTAAAAGGATCACTAAAAATATTAACTGTTTCATAATGAATTGCAAATTTTACTTTTGAGTCATTTAATGAATTTATTAAATATAAAAGTTCATTTCTACTCTTTTCCCCATTAAAAGAAGAAATAAAAAAATCAATTCCTGCTTTTTCAGCTTGTTGAATATGCGATTGAAAAACACCATTATCTATTGAGTTATATTTTCCATCAAAAGGTTGCACACCATATCTTTCAAACCTTGCACACTTTTTTGTCCAATTATCATCTTTATTATACCACGCATAATAAAAAACACCAACAAGATTCTTTAAATTCTCTTTTTTATCATTAATTTCTAAACATTTTCCTATTTTTCTGCTTATTAAATCTGCTTTTGAATTTACATATCGTTCTTCTTCTTCTGTATATCCGTAAACAGTATTATCTCTATTACATCCAACAAATGGAATTAATTCTATTCTAATATTATATTTAGAAAAGATATTTTTATAATAGTCATATAAATATAATTGTTCTGGATAACCTACATAGTTTATTTTAAAATTAAATCCAGATCTTTTTAAAAGTAAACATCTCCCCAGAAAAATATCAAACCTAAAATTTTTATCACTTGGATGTAAACTTAAATTAAACTCAACATTAAACGGATTTACTTTTCTTACAAAATCAACAATTGAATAAGATAAATTTGTAGTTATTGCAAATAAAAATTTATCTTGCACTTCTTTAATTACTGAAGTCAAAGCATTTAATCTTTTAAATGGTTCTCCTCCATTTGTTGTTACTATTCCATATTCATAATTGTTTTTTAAATTAATAAAAAAATCAATCCACTCTTTATCGGATAATTCATTGGAAGACGATGGAAAAATTTCTTCTGTTTTTTTAGAAGAAGAAACACAATGACAATATTCACAATTATAATTACAAACCATTGTTGGTGCCCAAAATATTTTAACTTTAGAAACATCTATATTATCTTTGTCTTGAATGCCAAAACGACTTTCTAAATGACCAGAAGAATTTTTTTTTATAATATTATTATTATCATCAACTTCCCATTTTACAGACCAATCTCTATCGCAAATTTCTACACAATCTCTTGAATTATTACAATAAAGATCTAAAGATAAAAATTTATCAAAAGAAAAATTATTTACATTCATTATAGGTTTTTGTTTTATTCCATAATAATGCATACATCTAAATATATCACCATTTGGATATAGTTGAAAATAATTTTTTCCAGCTGTACATATAGTTTTCATTTTATTTCTTTTATTATTTTCTATCCTTATTTTGTAATGTCATAAACTTATTATCTGTTTGTTTCCCTAATATACAAAATAAAAAATCTACACTTTTTTCATTATAAAAATCTATCATTTGATTATAATTTGGAACATATAAAATATTTTTATTAAAATTATCGAAAAAATTAATATTGTTTTTCTTATTTTTAGCAGTTAACCCCCAAGAATGATTTAAATATTTATGAAAAGACTCAGAAACATCATGAACTTTCATTTTTTTTCTAATAATATTTGGTACTAAATTAGATGTAGTATCACTCATCCAGATAGCCTTATGAGACCAATTATAATAACCTTTCATTTCTTCATAAGAATAAGGAATACCATCAAAATATTTTCCCATTTTATTATTTACAAAATCAATTCTATTAAAAAGACAAAAATAAGTACAAAAGCTTGTACCAACATTAACGCCATATTCTGGTTGAAAATAAAACGATAAAACTTCACAAATACAAAAATATTTTTCTTTATCTAAAAGAGACTCTAAATATTCAATTATTCCATAATTATAAAAAATTACATCATCGTCTAATAATAAAATATACTTAGTATTCGCTATTTTAAAAAATCTTTTGATTTGGTTATTATAATCTATTTCAAATTTATTTTCCAAAAAAGAAACATTAGAAAAATTTTTACTAAAATATTCCTTTCTATCTTCCGAATATTGAGATTCCATATCAAAAGTAATTAAAATATTAGAATCTGGATAAAAATGTTTTAAAGTATGAACTGTAAATTCAGCAAATGGATAATAACAAGCACAAATACAAAAAGTTATATCTTCTAAAATTTTCATATAAACTCCAAATCTTTTATTTCTGAAATAAATGATTTAATTATTTTATTATAATAATCATAATAACATTTATCACAAATATCTCCTTTAAAAGGTATCCACAATATGCTTTTATCTTTTATGTTTCCCATTAAAAATGTATCTTTTTTTATTAAATAATCTTTTACATATTGAATTCCACAACAAGGAGTTATATCTCCAGATGCATTAATATTTGGTTTTAAACAAGAAATATAACATTCTCTTTCTCCGTTAACATAATTTTTTCTATCTTGAAAAATTATTTTTTTATATTCTTTGTCTTTAGATAACATTTTTAATTTCAAATCATTAACACGATTGTCTAATATATATATGTCATTTATTATCCTAAAATGTGTAAAAATATTTTCAAATTCATTATAAAAAGACAAAACAATTTTAATATTTTTTTCTAAATTATTTCCACAAACATAGCTGAACCCTAAACCATTAATGTTCTTTTTATAAATATTTTTTTTAAAAAAATCAAAAACTTTATCACTTTCATCTGATAATGAAATTCTTATCCAATCAACTTTATTAAAAATATCTTTAGAATATTTATCAATTAATAATCCATTTGTTACAATTCCAATTTTAATTTTTTTTCTATACAAAAAACTAATTAAATATTCTAAATCCTTATATAATAAAGGCTCACCACCACCAGTCAGTATAACAGATTGAATAGAAGAATTCGATTTTATAAAATTAACAATATCTATAGTTGATAACTCTTCTGTTTTATCTCTATCTGCACAAGAACAAAAAGAACAATTTAAATTACATTTATTTGTTAAATTTATACTTATACTAACTGGTAATAATTCACCCTTTTTTAACATATTATAACATTTAGTATTTAAAAACATTTTTACTGGAATGCTTCCTCCAGCAGAAGTGTAACTTTCTTCTACAGACATAAATTATTCCTTTTTCAAAGCCAATAGAATATCAACCATCCACTCTATCCCACTCATAAGGAATTTCTACACTGTGAGGATTTAATCTATGTTCGTCAGGATTAGAATAATTATACAATTTATCTGGACAATTTACAACAAGAGAAACATCTTTATCTATGCCCTTCCAACCGTGATAACAACCTTTAGGAATCTTAACTAACATTAGATTTAATTCACCAATGAAAAATTCTTCTAACATTCCATATGTTGGAGAATCTACCCTACCATCATAAATTACTAATTTTATCAGTCCTTTTATGCAAGCAACACAATCAGTTTGTTTTTCATGAAAATGCCAAGCTTTAATTGCTCCACTATTTACTCCAGAAATATAAACTTGTCCAAAATCATCAAAAAATTCAATATCGTCTTTTCTAAGAATCTCCATTAAAAATCCACGCTCATCTGGAATTACTTTTAATCTTTTTATTTTTACATCATGAATTTTCATTAAAATCTCCTAATCTCTCATTTGCATATCTATATGATTCAAAAGTTCCAGCATCTGTCCACCAACCATCCATTACATTAAATTCTAATCCTTTTCTTTTAATATATACATTGTTTACATCTGTTATTTCATATTCCCCTCTATTACTTGGCTTTAATTTTTTAATAAAATCAAATACATAATAATCATAAAAATAAATTCCTGTTACTATTTTGTTTGAAATAAAATCTTTTGGTTTTTCAACTATTTCTATTATTTTATTTTCTTCTATTTTTGCTACTCCAAATCTTTCTGGGTTCTCTACTTCATACAACATGATTCTAGCACAAGGATTGCTTCGTGTCAACTGTTTTTCGAACTCTTTTTTCATTTTTTTTAAGTCAGAACTAAAAATGTTGTCTCCCAATAAAACACATATTGAATTATATTTAGAAAAATTTTCACACAAAGAGAGAGCCTGAGCAATTCCGCCTGCTTGATCTTGTATTCTGTAAGTGAAGTTACATCCAAATTTAGAACCACTTCCTAGTAAATTAAAAACATTACCTGCATGTTCTGTTCCTGTAATTATCATTATATCTGTAATATCTGCTTCTATGAGTTTTTCTATAGGATGAAAAATCATTGGTTTGTTACCAATTGGAAGCAGATGTTTACTAGTTACATCTGTCAGAGGAGACATTCTTGAACCAGTTCCTCCAGCTAAAATTATTCCTTTCATTTTTTTTCCTAAAATTATTCTGTTATAGATAGCTCATTTAAGGCATACTTATTCCCTAAAACAACTTCTTCCCAATGCTCTATCATTTCATCTAACATTGTTTCAAAAGTATATTTAGGTTTCCATCCAAGAATTCTTTTTGCTTTAGAACAATCTCCCTTTAACATATGTAATTCTTCTGGTCTCATGAATTTAGGATCTTGCTCTATGTAACTTTTATAATCCATATCTAATTTACTAAAAACATATTCACATATATTTCTAATAGAATGTGTTTTCCCTGTTGAAATAACAAAATCATCTGGGTTTTTTTGTTGCATTATCATAAACATAGCCCGAACATAATCATAACTATGACCAAAATCCCTATAAGAATCCATATTCCCAAGAACAAGTTTATCACATAATCCATTTTTTATTTGTACTGCTGTTTTTACAATTTTTTGTTCAACGAAATTAGAACTACGCACAGGACTTGAATGATTAAATAATATTCCATTAACAGCAAACAATTTATATGCTTCTCTATAATTTCTTATTAAATTATATGCAAATAATTTCGCACATCCGTAAGGAGATGTTGGCATTTTACTTGTTGTTTCTCTCTGAAATCCATCATTGTCTATACAATTTCCGAAGACTTCAGAACTGTTTCCACTAAAAGCAACAAACCCGTTTCTTTCTATTAGAAAATTATGATTGTCTTCAACCTCTAAACACCAAACAACATCGTCATAATCTACTTTTTTTATATTTTTTTTATATATCTTTCTAGTTCTCTTTGAAGCAACATTTATAAAAAAATTATTATCAGAAGAATTAATTACTCTTCCTCTTATCATAACTTTTTTATCGTTTTTCCTTCTAGTCATTTTAGGAATTCTTCCTATTCTTAAACACAATTCTACAAAATCTAATTTTAATTGTTCTGATACAGTACTCAAAGATTGTCTTTCTTGTTTTATTTTTCTTCTATACCCATCAGAATCTATAATTCCATCAAATAAACATTCTAAATATTTTTTATCATAATCAAACAAAAATCTAGGAATATGTTTTTCATAAACAATATCGCCACATAATTTAAAAAATCTTGCAAGATAATAACATGAAAAATATATATCTATATTATATAAACTATATTCGAATCCATATTTATCCAATATGTCTGTTATCTTTTTTCTAGCCAGATCATTAAAAGGGACGGCAAAATTAATAGTATTTCTTTTTATTTTGACTTTTGTTTTTTTAATAGAATTATTTTTTTTAAATCTCCCCAAAACGTCTCTACTATTAATATGATCTTCCCTAGAAATTCCTATTTCTCTTTCTTTTTTACTACTTAAATAACCATCTCCAATATATATACCCATAAGATAAAAAAGATCTTCAGTATCAAATTCATAAACCATATTCTTTCTAGTATTATATTCAGGTTCGTCATCAATATAATCTCTAACATCAAATCTGTTTTTAATTTTTCCATTCCATTCCACCGGATTCGCAATACAAACATCAGAGACATTTTCATATTTTAAATGTTTAATACATTTATCTGCATCTTCATAAAACATTTTATCATTTATATCTAAAAGCATCTTGTGATTAGGAGTAACCAATACATCTATTCTTCTATTTGAAAAATGAATCATTTCTCCTTTATACTTGTCAATTATTATTTTATTTACTTTCTTCCTTTCTAAAAGACCATTCTCTACATTTATAGAAAAAACAAGATACCCCACTTTTACTTCTTCATAATTTAAAAGACCCCTATCCGTAAAAACCCTTGTTTCTTTGTCATAACAAGAAGCTTGATAAATTTTAGACTGTGGACTAACCGTTCTTACAACTTCTAATAAATTGGCAACACCTAAAGCATTAACTTGAACAGTATATAATGGAATATCAAAACTAATTCGAACATGAGACATCGCAGCAAGATTATAAATTTCATCAGGTTTAGATAATCTTACCACTCTTTCAAGAGAGGCATAATCTGTCATATCTCCATATTCTGTTTTAATCTTATCAATAAGATGATCAATTCTTGTTGTTTGAGTTTCTACATGAGATTTCCTACGAATAAGACCATAAACTTCGTAATCTTTTTCTAATAAATATTCTATTAAATATTTTGCATCCATACCACTTGCACCAGTTACTAATGCTACTTTTTTCTTACTCATTTAAAATTCTCCTCTTATTTTTCAATATCGTTTATAATATCACAAATTCTCTTTATTGTTTTTTCTTCCAAATTATACGAGGAAGGTAAATATACTAAGTTATCTGCAACTTTTTCTGCAACATCAAATTTTTCAGAACATGAATAAACTGGATTTTTATTTACTGATTTATAATATTTAACTGCTTGTATTTTGTTCTCTTTTAATCTTAAAATTACATCATTTGCATTATTCGTTTTATAACAAACCATCCATGTAAATGGCAATCCCCATCTATATATTAAAATTTCTTTTTCATATGCATCCCAAATCATTCTTCTCCTAACACATATTCTATCTAAATCTTCAATTTGAGCCAACCCATAAGCTGCCAATATGTCATTAAATTTAAAATTCACACCTAAATATTTGTGTTCTCTTGTTTTCCTCCAATTATCTCCATGATCTCTTATACGTTTTATTCTTTCAAATAAATCCTCTCTTTTTGTGATTATTGCTCCTCCTTGACCACTATTAATTACCTTTGGGACAGAAAAAGAAAACACTGCAACATCACCAATTGTTCCTGCACCTTTAACAGCAAATCCTTGAGAAGAGTCTTCTATCATTGGTATTTTATAATTATCACAAATTTTTCTAACTTTTTTTACATCTTCTCCAACATATGCGTTATGATTTACAAACATAATAGCACTAACATCATCTGTGATGCCTATTTTATCTGGGTCCATACACAATGTGTCTTCTTTTATGTCTACTAATTGAATTTTATATCCCATAAATTTTGCGGCATTTGCTCCTGCCAAAAAAGTATATGCAGGAAATAATATTGTAGAACCTTTTGGTAACTCAAGACATTCAATAGCCATTATTAAAGCAGTAGTTCCGCTAGTAGTTGCTGCAACAAAAGGAACTTTACAAACATCTGAAATTGCTTGCTCAAATTCTTCAACTTTTTTACCTGTTCCAACCCATCCAGATCTCACTTGGTAAAATACATCTTGTGCATGTTTTTCGCAAACATATGGTTCAAATTGTGAAATAAAAGTCATTTTGTTGCCTCCACGTTCAAAGAAATCAATGTTCCTTTTTCAAAATCCATTTTTGGTAAATATGCAACAGAACAATCATCTATATGGGAATGTTCTGTATCTCTCCAATTATATTTCTCCACAGTATCAAATCCTGCATTATTTAACATTTCTACAATACTACTAAAATCATAAACAGTTTTATGATAAATAGTATCATTACTCATACCCATTTTACCATACAATGGACCAATAATATCTGATAATAAACATTCTCCTCTATAATACAAAGAAGTCATAGATTCAAAATCAGGAACAGCAATTCTTAATGTTCCTCCTTTTTTTAAGACTCTATTCCATTCCTTTAAAACATCTAAAGCTTCTTCTCTGTCAAAATACTCAAGAACATGAGACGAATAAATAATATCAACTGAGTTATCTTCAAACTGAGAGAGACTTGTTATGTTGTGCTCTTTTAAATGTGAAAAATTACCACCATCTATATGTATCCACTTTTCTCCAAAATCTCTTTTACCACATCCTAAATGTAGTTTAATCATTATCCTCCCCTATAAAAACTTTATCTTTTTTTTGCCCAAAATATGGTCCTGTTTTAAATTCATAAACCAAAGTATTATCTTCTAAACATTCATAATTGTGTCCGCCAAGAAAAGTTATAGAGCAATCTCCTGGATATAAAATTACTTCTTTTATTATATTATCATCAATATCATATAATATAGCTTTAACGGATCCTTTTATAACAACCCAAGATTCTTGAGTTATATTTGTTTCTCTAATACATTCAATATGTTTGTGTGGTTTAAAAGTTTGTTTATTTTCTAATTTTAAACAAGCCACTTGAAGAAAATCACTATCATCAGATATATTTTTTCTATTATTTTTCATCTCTTTGTTTTTATGAACAATATGTAAAACAGTTCCTTTTTTTATTTTTGAAAATATTTTTTCACACATTTTAAAGTTCTCCTAGCATTTTTATCATTTCTTCTAAATTTATATACAATGGAAAATTACCAACATATCTTTTTATCCCTTTTTTTACATCTGGATTAGGATGCATATTTGGGAAATTATATATTTCTTCATTTTTTACTTTTTCATCACAAAAGTTATCCCATTGATTATCTAAATATTTTTTATAATGTATTTTTAATTCTTCATTATGAGAACTATAAAAATCAAACTTATACTTCATACGATTTCTACCAACACACGAAAAATGATAATATTTTTCATTTATATAAACAATTGGAGAATATTGATCTTTTAAAGAACAATGCCCATATATTTGCCCTTTTTTATGTCTACATATTCTAGGAAAAAATCTCATTACATCTGAAAATTTATCACAAAATATATACTTCTCATTTTTCCAAAAAGTATAATGAGAAGAATCAATAAGCATAATATTTTCATTTTCTTCTAAAACTTTTTCTACTTCTTTTATCATTCCTTCGTTAAAAAATTCATCCATATCTGTACACCAAAAAACATCTATATCATCTTTCACTAATAAAGAACCTTTCATAAACATTTGACATTTTTCAGGAGAACCATTTCCTATATATCCAGTATTATAATAATTAATATTTTTGTCTTCTATTAATGTTATTTTTTTTTCTGGATCTGGAAAATTCTGTATATATTCATGTGAACCATCTGTAGAAAATTCTACTTTTTCAGCAAAAATATTCAAATCATAAAATATAATTTGATTATAATGTTTATACAAAAACGGAAGCTTTTGTATTAAAAAAGGCATTTCATTTGCTAATATGCTAAAATGACAATGTTTCATTTTTTACCTATTTTTTCTTAATAATTGCAACTATACTAGTTCCAATATTAGGAGAATCTGGAGTTTTTGGTCCTAATAATTCTCCTCTTTGAAATTGTCTTGGATAAAACATTTTAATACTTTCTATATTTTTATTAACATAATCAGATTCTTCATTAGTCATATATTGAGACGAAAAAGAACCTTTCTCCAAAAAATTTTCTAATATTTTTTGTGTAGAATCTGTAAAGTTTATTCTATCTTTTTGACCCCATTCGCTTCCATTTTTCATATTCCAAATAGAACATATATCTTCTATTACATATAAACCACCTGACTTTAAATATGAAAATAAAAAACCTAAACTAACTTGTTGTGGAGATTGAAAATGATGACCATCATCAATCATAATATCAAACTTTGTATTAAACTTATTCATACATTTGTTTAAATCTTCTCTTTTATTTTGATCACCAATAAAAGTATGAGCTCTTCCTGTGTTTAACGACATAATAAAATCAGAACTTATTCTCATAGAACCGTCTTCTGCATAATCCATTGCATAAATTTGTCCATTTAGGAAATATTCCTCCCACATTTTTAGAGAAGCACCTTCGCAAATTCCTATTTCAAAAATATTAATTTCTTTTTCTCTCATCTTTTCAAAAAAAGAAGAATAAATAGTTGTATACCCATATCCAACTTTATCTGTTTTACACCTTTTTGCAATAGCACATAAATCTGTCATTTTATCCCCTATTTAATTCCCTATTTAATTCCATAAATTATTTTTTTTCATATATTCTTGTATGTTCAATAACTTTATAAAGAACAAAATCATCATCATCTTTTAATTTGCATAAAGAAACATCGTATCTTTCTCTTTCATAATCGTCAAATACCAAAAAACCTCCACTTTTTATCATACGAATTGCTTTATCTAAACATTTGTTTCTACATCTGCCATCAATTATAATTATATCAAAAAGAATATCAAAAGTATCAATATAGGAAACATAATTATAAAAATTCATTCCCAAAAGAGTTTTATCTCCATTATTTGACAAATATTCTAGATACCTTTCTCCCATATTTGTATCTGGTAATAAAAGATTTAATTCTATATTTTTTATATTTAAATTTTTTATTTCTTCTTTTATTTTATTATACCATTCTTTATTATGTTCTATAGAAATTATTTTTCCAACTATATTAGATAAATATATGGTAGAATACCCAAAACCCCATTCAAATACAACAGATTTTTTTCCAAGACAATCTTTTATACTTTCAAATATTTTAGTATTTATAAGAGGAATATTAACCATTTAACAAACCTTTTTCTTTTATTTTTTTATCCATCATTTTTTCTAAAATATTAAATTTAGAACCTTCTTGTACAATCTCGTTTTTTCTGCTAGTATTATGCCAATGCCAAGCAAAAGCATCAAGAAAAAGATATTTTTCACTCATTTCATTTTTATCAAACCAACCTGTTTGAATTTTTGGACTTAAACCTGGATATTTACAATTCACCTGCCATTCTGTATTAAAAAAAACAGATGGGAAAACAGTAAATTCCTTTCTTCTGTATACTTTAGCAAGCATATCTTCATCAAAACAAGTTGTACATGGAACAATATCTGTTTTTAATAATTCTTCCATACATATTTGAATATGTTCTCCATCTTTTTTAGCTCCCATTAATGCTGCACAAGGTCCGTAACAATCTCCACTATTTGGATTCTCTTTTTTAAAATCTTTTGAAGAACCCCACATATATGCAAAATCTTGATTTAAAATAGGTTTAAAATTTCTCAATAAAACCATATCCATATCAAACCAAATTCCACCATATTTATATAAAACTAAAAATCTCAATACTCCACTTTGCATATAATGTTTTTCGTCTGAAGCAGATAAATAATTATTTTTTCCATGTAATGGAGTTCCTACTGCTTCTTTATGGGCATTATATACTCTAAAATCTACATATTTTTTATAAGGTTGTATTAATGAATTATTTTGTATATCATAATCAGACCAAACGATCAATTTACAATGATTTAAATTTTGATTTGCTAAAAAAGATTTTATTGTCATTAATTGCTTTTTATTTTTTACTTCTGTATAAGTATGAAAAATAGTTTCATGATTAGGATAATTATAATTTTCATCTTTTATACTTTTTAAAAAATCTAACGTTCTTTCAAAATCTGTATAAAATTTTTCATTATTTTCTAAATTAATATTTATCATAAATTTACCTTTCAGCTGTAATCATGAACGAATTATTAAGATCTTTATTACCTACAAATATTTTTTTATATCCTAAACTTTTTATACAATCAACAATCATTTCCACATTTAAACATACTTTGTGTTTTTTATTATTCCAGGGACGCCAATACTCCTGTTCATAATGTGGTAAATAAAGAAATAATGTTCCACCTATTTTAATTCTTTCTGTCCAATATTCTAATGCTAATACCCAATTATCTAAATGTTCTAAACAATGACTAGAAAAAATATAATCAACTTTTTCATTTGGTAATTTAAAAGCTTCAAAATCATTATTATCTAATTGTAAATCTACAGGTATTGAACCTGGGAAAGACCATTCTATTTTATGGCATCCTATATCATAACCCTTTCCAACACATAAATGTTTTGCATATGGAATAGCAAACTGAGCTGCATTGCTAATTGACTGTAAATAA